>Ga0222666_1000083_pt1 | contig 70734 bp, 72 predicted proteins | sample AntAcemetagen655_FD_181710 | JGI IMG/M metagenome (GOLD analysis project Ga0222666, IMG submission 181710) | Saline water microbial communities from Ace Lake, Antarctica - #655 | ecosystem: Environmental > Aquatic > Non-marine Saline and Alkaline > Saline | place: Antarctica: Ace Lake...
GGTACCTGGTTATGATACCACTACACCCTTCGCCACTACCTGGCTGGGTCTGGGACTTGCATAACATATCGAAAGCATGATACATTACACGCACCCTTAAGAACACGTGCCGTGCCCGGCACACAACAAAGCGCTTACAGTCGACGCGAAAAAACTGCGCGGCCGAAGCGCAACGTTAAATAGTGAAACCTAAAACCTGCATTCAACTTTTTCAAAGACACAGATAAATTGCGGTATTTCAATATGTTGATGGAAAAATAAAACGGATGAAGCAACACCGAAATGCTGTCAAAAATCCGAGGTCTTTTTTCCAAAAAGCTGAACCCTTCGGGAGCGCCTCTTTTACCGAATCTACGGCGTTATCAAGCGCTTGCAGTATTATAATACGGCTGCGCGCTTGCTGCCTTGCAGCTTCGGCAAAAGAGACGCTTGCAGTTTTTAGGTGAAAGGTAAAACAAATGGTTATGAAATACAAAATCCACCCCATCGTCATGGGAACCAAGGTCTTTGACAAGAGCATGATGACCTATCAATTCAACAACGGAAAAGAATTTACCATCCCCATTTACTGCTGGTATATCGAAGGGGGTGATCAGAAGATTCTCGTGGATACCGGTGAAATGAGTCCCATTCAGTCCGAAACCCGGGAAAAAGCCGTCGGCGGTAAGATTCATACGTTTGAGGAGGGGCTGGCAAAATGGAAATTAAAGGCTGAAGACATTGATATCATCATCCACACCCATCTCCACAACGACCATTGCGAAAACGACTATAAATGCCCCAATGCCGATATTTACGTTCATGAAAAGGAGCTGGAACATATTCATAATCCCCATCCCCTTGATTATCGGTATCTGGAAGATTACATCGAAGACGTGGAGGAAAATGGACAGATCCGAATCCTGACCGGCGATACGGAAATCCTGCCAGGGATTCAGACCATACACACCCCGGCCCACACCGATGGCGGCATGACTGTTTTAGTTGACACCCCGTCAGGCAAGGCAGCCATTACAGGATTCTGCACCATCAGCCAGAACTTCAACCCTCCCCCGGAAATCCGGGGGATGGAAATGGAAGTTATTCCGCCCGGAACCCATGTTAATGTGTATGAAGCCTATGATATCGTGCTAAAAGTGAAAAACATGGCTGATATTATATTGCCCCTTCATGAGCCGGAGTTTGCAGGGATAGATACGATTGGTTAGGTTCAAAAACAAATTGATTTAATGCGGGAATACCGCGAACCACCCTAATCTCCGAAGTCGTCACCGGTAAAATCGACGTGAGAGACGAAATAATTCCGTGATTACACCGATCTCTCTGGGACACGAATTCAGGGGAAATTTTGCTTAATGCTTGCCATGTATAAGCACTTTTGCTATTTTTTGATATGGGACGCATGAAGAAGGATGATTCCGGAGTCAGAATCGGTCAACGAGGCCCTGCGTTTCCTGATTCGGATTACCAAAGGCAAAGAAATAGGTCTGTATCCTGAGGAGAGAAAATAGTGGATGATTATATTGTGGTAGATCCAAATATCTGTTCGGGCAAGCCCGTAATCCGTGGGAGTCGGATCATGGTCAAAAACATCCTTGGCATGGTGGCGGGGGGGGATTCGGTCGTGGACATACTGGCTGCCTATCCTGAGTTGAGCCGGAGATCCATAGAATCCGCATTGGAATACGCGGCCATGGTTGTAGATGAGCAGCAGGTCGTCAATGCCTGATGAAGAACTGCAAATCCTGCTAGACCAGAATATTCCCATGCCCTTTGCCGAATGGCTGCGTAAAAGACGTCCGGGTCGGAGAATAGATCATGTGAATGGACTCGGGTTTGCGGGGGAACCGGACTCCTTTCTCTATGCCTGGGCCATAGAGCACAAAGCCATTGTCGCCACCTATGACGAAGATTTTGCAGACGCAAGACTGTATCCGTTGGGCGATCACTATGGCGTGATCCGCTTCCGAGTCTGGCCGACCACCATTGAACAAACCCAAAAAGCATTCCATGTAAAGGGGCCAAATCTGCTTTTGACTCTTGGTTCCAATTTCGGGAAACAATAAGAGCCAACGGCAGGCTTGACCTCACCCCATTAAAAGTGAGAGAAAAATCCGCCTCGCCTTATGCCGGGCGTTCACTGCGGCTGCACGGGTGAATGCGGTGCTGACTTCGTCTGTTCTATGTTTGGCACAAGATGTATATCCTTAATGTGCATATTGGCACTCTTTAGACCCAAATTATACATTTATTGTTACAATTTTTACACTTTAATAAATCAATTGCATTATAAAATAATACGGACTATAGTGTGATCATATTCGTACTTTAAATGCGAAAATATGGATTAATATACAATATGGGTAACATTATGATGTTTGAGAAAATGTCTCCAGCTGCTATAGCGGAAGAATTAGGTAATCGACTGAAACAAGCAAGGCTGAATGCCGATTTAACCCAGGCTGAAGTGGCATTAAGAACCGGTTTAAACAGGAGGGCTATCCTTAATGCTGAAAAAGGCAATGTTCAGCTAAAAAATTTGGTTGCGATATTAGTTAGCCTGGACATGGCAGGTCAACTCAATTTGTTTTTACCCGTACAGGAAATATCTCCTTTGCAATTGGCTAAACTCAAGGGGCAAAAACGGCAACGCGCTTCAAAATCCAAAAAGCGGAAATCCCAGATCCAAGAGGATAAATCTTTATGGTAAGGGAAGTCGTTAAAGTAAAATTTAACGAGCACAATGTCGGTGCTGTCAGTTTCAATACTGAAACAGGTCTGGGCGCATTTGAATTTGAATCTCGCTTTATTAAATCAGGCATTGAGCTTTCGCCCATAAAAATGCCTTTATCTAAAAAGATTTATTCATTTCCGGAAACGAATAATGAAACTTTCAAAGGGTTACCCGGAATGATCGCAGACTCTTTGCCGGATGATTTTGGTAATGCGGTAATGAATGCCTGGATAGCGAGTCAGGGTAAGTCGACAGCCGACATTACCCCATTGCAGCGCCTTCAATATACAGGCAAGCGTGGCATGGGGGCATTAACTTATTCTCCGGCAATCCAGCGAAAAAACCTGAATGCTTCACAACGCGTTGAAATTCAATCTTTGATTTCTATGGCCCAGGAAATTTTGGACAAACGAGAACAATTCAGTGTAACCCTTGGAAAACAAGGTCTGGGAGATAAAGAAGCAATGATGGCGCTACTGTCTGTCGGTATGAGTGCCGGGGGTACCAGGCCCAAAGCCGTACTTGCATTTAATAGCGATTTTACCCAGGTGCGTTCAGGGCAAACAAATGCACCTGAAGGGTTTACTCATTTTGTAATGAAATTTGATGGGGTCAATGAACATAACAAAGATAAGGAAACATTCGGTGATCCGATGGGGTATGGCGCAATGGAGTATGTTTATCATCTCATGGCCAAAGCATGCGGGATAGACATGATGCCTTGTCACTTGCTGAATGAAGGCAATAGACGTCATTTCGTAACTCAGCGCTTTGATCGGAATGGCAACAAAAAGATACATGTACAAACCTTAAATGGTATGGCACACGTCAATTACAAAGAAGTCGGCTCGTACTCATATGCCGAATTATTCTCAATGGCAAGAGAGCTTAAATTAAGCCCTGATGATGCAATGCAGATATTTAAACGCATGGTTTTTAATGTTGTCGCACGTAATCATGATGATCATTCTAAAAATTTTGGATTCATGCTTAACAATCAACATCAGTGGCAATTGGCGCCTGCTTACGATTTAGTCTACTGCTACAAACCGGGAAGCCCCTGGGTAAACAGCCATTGGATGAGGCTCAATGGCAAGAGAGACAACTTTGTCCGTGAGGATTTTTATAGCTTTCTAAAAATAAGTCCCATATTTACCAAACGGAAAATTGATCGTATCATTGAAGAAATTACAGACCATGTTTCAGCATGGAATGATTTAGCCGCTGTGCACAGTGTCCCACAATCATTGATTAAATTGATAGGGAGCCATTTGCGGTTAAGAATTTAGGGAGCCTATCCTAATGGATTTTTTCCAACCGCAGCGTTTAATGATCAGTGTTGAAAAAAAAGGGAGAGATCCCCTTGCAAAGCAGACCTTTCCACGCAGAACGTATCGATATTCGGAAATAAAAACCCCCGGATTTGAATTCTGCTTTAATCTGAACGGTGAGATTTTATCCATAAGGGGGCTGACACCTGACTGGCCCCATCCCGCAGAGCACTTTAAACGGACGGTCGGCAACGACTGGGTATACCATACGGTGGGTGATAAAAGCGGCGGTGACGGGATTATTTCCTGGATGGGAGAGTATTATCTCCCCTGTCTGCCGTATGTCAGTAACCCGGTCTGGGACGTTAAATGCTTTTCAAATCCCGTGGTCATGACGGCGTTGGCGGAATGGTCCCAATTATACGCCAATCTGTATATGGCAAATTCGAAGGGTCTCTATCCCCAGGCAAAGGATCTCATAGAACGGATACTGGCCAATGATGACCAAACGCTTCATGAACGGGCCCAGCGGCTGAATAAAATCATCGGCGGTAGGATTTCCGTACTGCCCCCTGACACGAGGCATGTGAATTATGACATCATCCCCGTCACCATTGCCGATGGATGTCTTTATCATTGTAAATTTTGCTGCGTTAAATCAGATCAAAAATTTCAAAAAAGGTCAAAAGAGAGTGTGCTGGAACAGATTACGGCATTGAAAGATCTTTTCGGAGCAAACCGAGCCAACTACCATGCCCTGTTTCTTGGAAACCACGATGCCCTTGCCGCAGGGGATGACTTAATTTGTTTTGTTGCCGAACAGGCATATCAGGCATTCGGGTTCAGACAACGCATGAAACAAAATCCATTTCTATATCTTTTTGGCAGTGTGGGTTCCTTTTTGGGGGCAGGGGAAACGTTGTTTCAAAAGTTGAATGAATTGCCTTTTGACACCTATATCAATATCGGATTTGAATCCATTGATTCGAATACGCTTGTGGGGATCGGCAAACCGGTTACAGCGGAACAGGTCAAAGAAGCATTCAAAAAAATGATGGAAATCAATGTCGGGTATAACCGGATAGAGATCACCGGAAATTTTATTATGGGAAATAATTTAACGGCTGACCACTATTTGTCCTTGGGGGAGCTCTTAAATAATGCAGATGTTAAAAACCAATCAAAAGGAGCCATATATTTATCGCCGCTGAAAGACAGCCCCAACAAAAGAGAACTCTTGCCCCAATTTTACCAACTCAAACAGGAAAGCAAGCTGCCGGTCTTTGTTTATTTGATTCAACGTTTATAACCCATCAACTAAATTAAAGGGGTCAAGTAAACGGTTGCTTTATGCCTCAATTGGTAGTACGTGTAAAAATACAATAGGAGGTACGCAATGGGAAAACTTATGGATATCCTTCCGATAAGCGATTTGAGGCAGGATGCTGCCAAGGTCCTCAAAAAATTACGAGACAACAAGGAACCCATTATCATTACACAAAGAGGCCGAGCAGCTGCCGTCATAATCGGTGTCGAGGCGTATGAAAAATCTGAACAAGATAAAGAGCTCCTTCGGCTTTTGGCTCAGGGAGATAAGGAGATAGAAATAGGAGAGGGTTATGATCTTGATACTGTTCTTGCTGAAGCCGATTTAATCCTATCCCAGGAGCCATCGTGAAAATCCGCTTTACGCCTTCTGCCAGATCCCGGTTTCTGTCTGCTCTCGCATATATTCGGCGGGATAAACCTTCTGCAGCAACCCGTTTTCGAGAGCATTCCGAAACAGTTTTGCGAAGGCTTGAGGACTTTCCTGAATCCGGAAGAATTATACCGGAATTTCCAGAACTTCCCTACCGGGAGGTAGTTATCATGCCATACCACTTTTTTTATAAAATCAAAGGCGATATTGTTTGGATAGTTGCGGTATGGCACGGTGCACGGCTTCCAAAGCAACCAAAGCATTAAACGCCAAAAAGAAATTTGAAAGGAGTATCCCATGAAAATCGTCGGCATTTCCTGCAGTCCTCGAAAAGGAAAAACAACTCGAATATCCCTTGAGCGCTGTATGGGCGCAATCACCACCAATTATCCTGAAATTCAGACGGAAATTATCGACCTGGCCGGTCTGGAAATCAAGGGCTGCATTGCATGCGGCCACTGCATGAAAAACCTCGAATGCAGCCAGAAAGATGATTTTAACGACATCATCCCCATCCTTGAAGACCCCGCTCTGGGGGGGCTGATCTTCGCAACACCCGTCTACCTGGGCACCATGAGTTCACAATGCAAAGCGTTTTTGGACCGCACCGTCATGTTCAGGCGCAATGGGTTCCTGTTCCGGGACATTGTGGGCGGCGTCATGGCTGTGGGGGGATTTCGAAACGGCGGCCAGGAGGCTTCCATTTTGCAGGTCCAATCGGCCATGCTGGTTCACGACATGATCCTGGTGGGCGACGGAAAGCCGGGGGCCCATTTCGGCGGCACCATGTGGAGCGGCCACCCGGAAGGGATCGAAAAGGATGATCCGGGCCTCAAAACCGTTGAAAGCCTGGGGAAAAGGGTCGCCCAGGTGGCCCTTAAAATCCATGGCTGATTCCGGCATCCCTTTCATTGAAAGGGCGGAAAAACACGGTGAGCGCACAGCCATCACCACACTGACGGGTGATTTCACATACGACCAACTGCTGGAAACCTCATGGCGGGCGGCTTCGGGACTGCTGGCGGGACAAAAGGACCTGAAAGGCCAACGGGTGGCCTTCCTGACACCCAGAAATTTTGACTACCCGGCGATCCAGTGGGGGATCTGGCGCGCCGGCGGTATCGCCGTGCCCCTGTGTGAAGTGCACCCGCCCGCCGAACTGAGTTATACGATTTCAGATTCCGGCGCGTCCATTGTGGTGAGCCATCCGGACTTTGCGGAAACCCTGGCCCCCATTGCTCAGGATCTCAATGTTCGTTTTCTATCAACGGAAGAGCTCATGGGAGCCGATCGCCGGATGCTTCCCCGTGTGGGTCCTGAAAGACCGGCCATGATTCTCTATACCAGCGGCACCACGGGAAAACCCAAAGGCGTCGTCCTGACCCACACGAACCTGGAGGCTCAGATCACCACCCTGGTTAAGGCCTGGGAGTGGCGCCGGGAGGATCGGATTCTTCATGTGCTGCCCCTGCATCACACCCACGGCATCGTCAACGTGTTGTGCTGCGCCCTGTGGGCCGGGGCGGTATGTGATATGCTTCCCCGTTTTGACGCCGTCAGGGTGTGGCGGAAGCTGGCGGATGGAAACATCACCCTGTTCATGGCCGTGCCCACCATCTATTTCAAATTGATCAGGACTTGGGAAAAATCGTCCCCCGAGCAGCAACACGTCATGGTCAGGGCATGCGACCGCGTCCGGCTCATGGTGTCCGGATCGGCAGCCCTTCCGGTCACGGCCTTTCATCGGTGGAAATCCATTACCGGGCATGCGTTGCTGGAGCGCTACGGCATGACGGAAATCGGCATGGCCCTTTCCAACCCGCTCTATGGAAAACGAAGACCGGGTCATGTGGGCACGCCCCTGCCCGGAGTGGAAATCAGACTGGTGGATGAAAAGGGCGTTCCGGCAACGCCGGACACCCCCGGTGAAATAGAAGTCAGCGGGCCGACGGTCTTCAAGGAATACTGGAAACGGCCCATGGAAACGAAGGCCGCTTTCAGAGGCCGCTGGTTTCGAACCGGTGATGTGGCCGTTCTTGAAGACGGCAGTTACCACATTCTGGGACGGCAAAGTACGGATATTATCAAAACCGGCGGCTACAAGGTTTCGGCACTGGAGATTGAGGAAATGCTCAGGACCCATCCCCTGGTGGCGGAAGTCGCCGTGATGGGGAAGGAAGATCTCGAATGGGGGGAAAAGGTGTGTGCGGCCATCGTCCTTAAAGAAGGTGCCGCGCTGTCTCAGGAAGAACTTCGGAATTGGGGGAAGGAAAGACTGGCGCCTTACAAAACACCCTCAAGTGTCATATTTGTAAAGACCCTGCCCCGAAATGCCATGGGAAAGGTCATTAAAGCGACGATAAATAACCTATTCGGGAAATAATTCCCGGTCCAAAAATTCAAAATTAGAGCGTTTTTGAACCGCATTCGATATTCGTATTTGAAAATTTCAAACAGATATATTTAGCAACACCAATTGAGGAGGGTCACATTCATGTCAATAGATATCAACAACGCCTTGAAGGACAAATGTCTGGGGTTTATCGGCGCGGGGAACATGGCGGAGGCCATGATTCGCGGTATCATTCAAAACCGGGTGGTATTGCCGGACCGGATCCTGGCATCGGATGTATCCGCTGAACGAAGGGAACACGTATCCAAAACCTTTGATATTCAAACTTCAGAGGAAAATCGTTTCCTGGTGGATCAATCCAATGTGATCTTTCTTGCGGTCAAACCCCAGGCGGTCCCCCGGGTGCTGGATGACATCGGCACAAACATGGGACCTGAAAAACTGCTCATTTCCATTGTGGCGGGCATTCCCATTCAAACCCTTTCAGCCGGTTTGCCCAAGGCCCCCCGCATTGTGCGCACCATGCCCAACACGCCGGTAACGGTCATGGAAGGGGCCATGGCCATTGCTTCCGACAGTCCGGCGCATCCGGAAGATCTGGAGACCGTGGAAACTCTTTTTCGCCCAATCGGCCGCACCGTGCGGGTCGAAGAAAAGCTGATTGATGCGGTTACGGGGCTCTCCGGTTCCGGGCCTGCCTACGTGTTCATGATACTGGAGGCCCTGGCAGATGGGGGCGTCAAGATGGGCTTACCCCGGGATGTAGCGGAAACCCTGGCGGCACAGACGTTGATGGGGTCGGCCAAACTGTTTCTTGAAACCCGCATGAACCCCGGTCAGCTCAAGTGCATGGTCACTTCCCCCGGCGGCACCACCATTGCGGGCATCCATGAACTGGAAAAGGGCGGTATCCGCGCGTCCCTCATGAACGCGGTTGAATCCGCCACAAAACGGTCCATGGAACTGGGCAAGGGGTAGGTTAGGGTCTTCCAGGGCTATCGGCATCCACAGGGCCGCCAGAGAACAATCCTTTTCCCCGGCGGCCTTTGCCGAAATCCCTATTTCAATAAATAACCTTTAGCTGCGCACAAATTCCCAGGCTTTGTCCATATCAGCCACGTCAAAATACTTTTCAATCAGATCCTTCTTTACACTCCCCAATAACCTATTATCCAACTCGATGAGGATCTTTTCCAGCTTGCTGTGGCCCACCACCGCAATATGTCGAAGATTTTTCATGTGCGAAAGAGCGTATTTGGCGTCCTCGTAAAATGCACCGAACTCACTTTTGCCAAACTCCAGCTGGTCGATCTTCATGAGGAAATTCAGCCTGTCATGCCCTTCGGCCAGCTTGTCATCACAAATTTTTTTCAGTTCCTCAATGTCCTCTTTCATATAACCGCCGATCACCTCAACTCCCAGAACATTGCCTTCACTTCCTTCCAAAATCTTGAACATGGCACCCTCCTTATGAGTTTTAAAAAAAGCTAACGGCTAACAGCCAACTAACCGTGGTACTTAAAATAAGCCGCGCAGGTCCCTTCACTGGATACCATACAGGGGCCAATGGGCGTCCCCGGCGTACACGCGTTCCTAAAAAGTTTGCATTCCGGTGGTGTGGCAGCACCCCGCAGAACCTGCGCACAGAGGCAACCGGGCGGCTCATGAGCCGCCGGAACTTCCAGATCAAACCGATTTTCCGCATCATGGGCGGCAAAAGACTCCCGGATGGCAAGACCGCTGCCCGGAATTTTCCCCAACCCCCGCCAGGGGGCATCGCAGGGTTCAAAAACCTTTTCCATGATGGCCCGTGCCCCCGGGTTTCCTTCGGGGGAAACAGCGCGGGCATACTGAATCTCAACCTCAGCCCGGCCCGATTCGATCTGTTCCACCAGCATCAGGATACCCTGAAGGATATCCACCGGCTCAAAACCGGTCACCACACAGGGCGTATGGTACTGTTCAACAACATTTTCGTAGGACGAGGTGCCGATGATGGTGGTCACATGGCCCGGGCAGATGAACCCGTCCACGATGGAACTTCCACCGGAAAGAAGGGCATCCATGGCCGGGGGCAACAGTTTATGGGCCGAGAGTACCGAAAAATTGGTATTCCCCCCCGCATGCGCCGTCTGGATGGCGGCCGCCACCGTAGGCGCGGTGGTTTCAAACCCAATGCCAAGGAAAACCACCTCACTATCCCTGTTTTTGGAAGCGATTTTAAGGGCATCAAAAGTGGAATAAACCATTTTCACAATGGCACCCTCAGCCTGCTCCATCTGCAGGGAAGATTCACTGCCGGGAACGCGTATCATATCCCCAAAGGTTGTGACGATCACCCCTTTTGTTCGCGCCAGCTTCACCGCCCGATCGATCTCCTCCATGGCCGTTACGCAGACGGGGCAGCCGGGGCCTGAAACCAGTTCAATGGTTTCGGGCAGAAGGCTCCTGATGCCGTGGCGGAAAATGGCCATGGTGTGGGTGCCGCAGATTTCCATCAAACGAACCCGTTTCGTGGAAAGGTCCCTGATTTTTTCAGAGAGTGCCCTTGCAACGGCACCATCCCGATATTCATCCATGTATTTCATAAGTTTCCTCAAATTGGCCCTTTTGTCCGGCACAAAGCATCCCGGCAATCACCGCCTGACCCAGGCTTAACCCACCGTCATTCGCGGGAACCTTTTCCGGACTCAATACGTTAAATCCATCAGCGCTGAGGGCCTTCGTCACACCGCTGAGCAATGTTTTATTCTGAAAAGCCCCACCGCTCAAGGCCACCTGTTCCAGATGACTTTCAGCCCTGATCGTCATGCAGATTTGATGCAACATTTTAATCAGGGTATTGTGAAACCGCCGGCTGATAGCGGCCGAGGCTTCACCTTCCAGCAGATCGGTCACCACCCCACGTATAATCGGCGCGGTTTCCATGATCCATTCGCCTGCCTTGGCGTGAATGTCAAAAGCATAGGCGCCTTCTCCATGGGGATTCTGGCACATTTCCAGTTCAATGGCGGCCTGACCTTCATAGGCAATTTCCTTCCGAATGCCGATGAGCGCTGAAACCGCATCAAAAAGCCGGCCACAGCTGGATGTCAATGGGGAATGCACCCCCTTTTGCGCTATTTGAAGAATAATGGATGATGTTTCCCGATCCAGTTCTCGGACAAAGGGAATGGACAAATCAAACAGGTTTTCCCCATAGGCATGATAAAGGTAAACAAGGCCCATGCGCCAGGGTGATTTGGCAGCCGCATCGCCGCCGGGTAAAGGCACATAGGACAAATGGGCCCGCCGTGAAAAAGAAACCGAATCGCAAAGCAGAACCTCACCGCCCCAGATGGCCCCATCCAAACCCAGTCCGGTCCCATCCATGGCCAGACCCATGGCAGGTTCCTCAACACCATGTTCGGCGAGGCAACTCACAATATGAGCGTGGTGATGCTGTACAGCCAGGGGTGTAAACTCATTTTGTTCTCTGGCGAATCTGGAACTCAGGTAATCCGGATGAAGGTCGTGGACCATCACCTCGGGACGAATCTCCAGAATCCGGCGCAGGTGGGAAACGGTCAAATTGAAAAAATTATAGGTTTCCAGGTTCTCCAGATCCCCCACATGTTGACTCAAAAAAGCCCGGTTCTTTTTGGTCAGGCAGATGGTATTTTTGAGTTCCCCTCCCAGAGCCAGCACCGACGGCATTGCTGCCATGGATGAGGGGAGGAAAACGGGAACCGGCACATATCCGCGGGAACGTCTGACCTGTCGCGGGACATCATCCACCACGCGGACCACCGAATCGTCTCCCCGCAGGTGGATGTCCCGGTTGTGGACCAGAAAATAGTCGGCAATGCCATGAAGTTTTAGAAAGGCCTTCTGATTGTCCCTCGAAATGGGTTCCTCACTCACATTGCCGCTGGTCATCACCAGGGCCAAAAAGGGCCCTTCCATCAGAAGAACATGTAACGGCGTATAGGGAAGCATAACACCCAGGTACCGGTTTTGCGGCGCCACCTGTTCGGAAAGACCATTGCGTGGCTTTTTTTCCAGCAGCACAATGGGCTTTTGGCGGGACGTCAACAGTTCCGCTTCAGTCCGGTTCACATGAACAATTCTTCGGGCCGTCTCCGGATCCTTCACCATCACGGCAAGGGGCTTTTCCTCCCGATGTTTTCGTCGCCTGAGCCGGAGCACGGCCTCATGGTTTGAAGCGTCCACGCAGAGATGGAACCCCCCAAGCCCTTTGACGGCCGGAATCGCTCCCTGTTGCAGCAAAGAAATGGTCTTTCGGATGGGATCCTCACACGGCATTTTCGTGCCGTTCGGGTCATGAAGGGACGGCACAGGGCCACATGTCCAGCAAGCATTGGGTTGCGCGTGGAAGCGGCGGTTTGAAGGATCTTCGTATTCCTTACGGCATTCGGGACACATTTGAAAGGGAGCCATGGTGGTGGCCATGCGGTCATAGGGAATGTCTTTAATGATGGTATAACGGGGACCGCAGTTGGTGCAGTTGATAAACGGATAGCGATACCGCCGGTCCGATGGGTCCAGAAGTTCCCGATGACAATCTTCACAGATGCCCACATCGGGAGAGATAAGTGCCGATCGCTCCCGGTAACTTTCGCTTTGCCTGATTTCAAAGGTGTGTTGATGCTTGGCGGGGACATCGGTCCAGCGTACGGACGCGATATACGCCAGGGGCGGGGGAGACGCGACGACAGACGCTATAAATGCGGTGACATTTCGGTCCGATCCTTCCACTTCCAGGTCCACGCCGAAATCCGTATTGCCCACATGACCCGACAGTCCGTATTGAACAGCCAGCTGATAAATGAAAGGCCGAAATCCAACTCCCTGAACAATCCCCTCAATGGCGCCGCGAGCCCGCCTTTTCATGGTTTCCAGTCCCTTCAGGACTTCGCTTTCAGTTCACCTTTAAGCCAGTCGTACCAGGCATCCAGCCCTTCCTCTGTTTTGCAGGAAACCTCAAAAATCACCAGGTCAGGGTTCACTTTCAGCGATTCTTCCCTGATACGCTCAACCGAGCAGTCCACATAGGGCAGCAGATCAATCTTGTTGATGAGTAACGCTTTTGACTCGTGAAACATGAGGGGGTATTTGGCCGGTTTGTCTTCCCCTTCCGTGACGCTCAGGATCATCACCTTGAAATCTTCGCCCACCTTGAATTCAGCAGGGCAAACCAGATTGCCCACATTTTCAACCACCAGCAGGTCCAGAGCGTCAAAATCAAACTCACGAAATGTATCGCGAATCATGTTGCCATCCAGGTGACAGGCCCCGCCCGTGTTGATCTGCACCGCCGGCACCCCCTTTTGGGCAATCCGCTCCGCGTCCTGGGAGGACTGGATATCCCCCTCGATAACACCCATCTTCAACTGATCTTTCAAGGCGTCAATGGTTTTTTCCAAAAGACTCGTTTTGCCCGCCCCGGGAGAACTCATGAGATTAAAGACCAACAGGTTTTTTTCATCAAAGATAGCCCTGTTTTCCTGGGCGATACGATCGTTGGCCGCCAGAATATTTTTTACAACCGATACTTTCATTGACACAACTCCATTTCAAATTTCAAAAAATCATTCTAAATTCGATGGAAAATCCTTTAATCCACCTCCATTTCAACAATGGACAACTCCTGGCCGGAGAGGGTCTCGATATCCGTGCCGTCACAGAAGGGGCATTCAAATGCATAGTTTTTGATTTCAAATGTCTGTCCGCATTTACGGCAATTCCCGGTCAAGGGAATGATTTCCATATTGAGTTTTGCGCCTTCCAGATCCGTACCCGACGTCATCACCTCAAAGCAGAATGAGAGGGATTCAGGGACAATGGCGGAAAGCTGTCCAATATGGATGAGAGCGGACTTCAACACCGTTGCATTGTGTTTACGCATCTCCTCCTTAATCACATCCAGAAGGCTCTGCGCAATGGACATTTCATGCATGGGGCCTTTTCCTTAAATATGGGGCCTTTTACTTGAATCGGCCTTCATCAACCCTGCTTTAATGACATGGCCAGGGAATCGATCTTCTGTCTGGCATCGTTAAAAACACTCGACAGATTCAGGGAATGGTTGGAAAAAATGCTCTGCGGCGACCCGTTAAAAACAATCCAGGGCTCAAAATAGCACCGTTCCAGATTCTCAAGGATCTTGTCCACCAGTGCCATGGCACCTTTTTCTTCCAATACCCGCCTGAAATCGATTTTAATGGCTTTAAAGGATTCGTAAAGGCCATATGCCACACCCTGGGCATAATAAAAATTGTCATCAATGTGGCGCCATGAAATATTGATAGACACCAACTGCGAATCCTTGCCGCTATTACCCTTGTCACCGGCATCAACGGGAAGGACAGTTCCGCTGCGCTGGGGCGCATTGATCAGTCGGGTATTCACGCCCCCCATGAGCGACGCATAGTCATCCACAAGTTCGACGAGGTTGTCGCCACGGGGATAAAAGTGAGAGGCACCCGTCACCAGGTTCCGGTAGTACACCTCCAGATCATTATAGGCGTCCTGCCATTTGCTCTCCGCCGATGGGAACCACCATTTATGGGGATCGTTGGAGAGGGCCGTAAAGGTATCCTCGACCTTGCGATCAATCTTGTCCGTGGTTCTCATTCGGGACAGGTTGTCCCTGAGGACATGAATATTGTACCGAACCACCTCCAGTTCACCGATCTGAAACTTAGGCATGTTATCCAGAAAAACCGTGGGCCAATAGATATCATTGGGCAGCCAGTTCTCCTGCATCTGTTTGATGAGCATCTGGTTGGTCCTGACAAACGCGGCGCCCTTCACCTTGGCATCATACTTGATTGTCGCCAGGGGCTCCGGCTTTTTTGAGTTAATACTCATCACCACAATACAAAAAATCACCAAAATCAGGATCAACAGACCAATCAGAAGTCCACGATTCTTCTTTTCCTTTTTTTCCGCCATGGTTTATGGATTCCTCCTTAAAAATATCCCCCGATTGTGAAAGCACACCTATGAGGGCATTTGTTTGATGAAGTCCCTATCGAGAGTTGATTCTAGAAGTGTGGGTGCACCGTTGTCAACCCGTAAAGACCGGGGAGCAAAATAAACTGCCGACGTCCCGGTCCTTGCGGGTCCTATGTCTCAGATTTTTCAGGAGGGAGTCAAAACGCTAATCCCCAGTTTAGGACGCCCGGGTCTCACGAAACCTCGGGGGCGGGATAAATACTTTTCGCAGCCCTTCTTTCAATGAAATCGCTTCCTCGGGGCAAAATCGTGCACAAACACCGCAGCCCAGGCAAGCATCCGCATCCCTTTCGGCCACGTCTTCGGCATTCAGCCAAATGGCATCCGTAGGACAGAGATCCACACACGTTCCACAACCTGTGCACAGGTCCGTGTCAATTTCAGACACGTAATAGGTGGAATTGATTAGCGGCAGTGCACCTTCGCGCCACATGCGAATGGCATCGCAACAATCCTTACAGCAGTTGCAGATACTCGTCTCAGGTCTCGATTCGTTGGAGGCGGGATGGTAGGCTTTGTGAACCAATCCCGCCGCCTCGGCTTCTTTCATAATTTTGAGCGCTTCTTCCTTGGTCACATTCCTGGAAAATCCCTGAGCCACCGTATGACGCGCCGATTTTCCGAAAGTAAAACAATTCAACGTGGGCGCTTCGGTGGCACAACCATCCCCCAGGACCTTACGCCGCTGGCGGCAGAAGCAGTGACCGACAGCGATATCATCAAATTTGTCAATGATCTCTTCCACGCTCTGGCTCGGCAGGATAAACTCCTCGGGTGTCTCCACAACTTTGTCCACGCGAACAACCCGGATAGTTTTACCATCTTCTCCGGCTGTTGATGCCACTGTCCGGTCAACGGCCGGCGCCATTTTGAACGTGGGGAGCAGCTGGTCATAGTTGCGCTGAATATTATCCCGAACTTCCATCATGAGTTTTTCAAACAGCAATGCGAGCTCTTTCTCCGCTTCATCCCCTGTCAGTTCACCCATGAATTTATATTCCATCAAACCCACATTCATCAGGGGAAGCAGGCGATAGACCATGACACCTGAACCACTGGGTTGATTGAAAATCATCCCCTTTCGAGCCAGCGTATCGGCAATACGTCTAACGTCTTCACCGGAAAAACCGCTTGATGCCGTCAATTCTTCCATGGTCTGAGATGCCTTGGATTTAAATGCACAAATCAAATCCAGTTCATCTTCATTCTCCCCAACCACCTGCTTGATGATTGAGATGCTGGTGTCGTTGACCGGGAAAGGGAACAGCCCCTGTTTGCAGACAACACCTGCGGCCAGCTGAAATTTCTGCTCTAATGACGCACTCATCACCATCCGTTCTACCTCCTTAATGTCTCATCAAGATACTCCGCCCACATTCGACTCCGCAACATGTGAATGGTTTCAAATTTTTTGTGTAGCAGGGAAAGAAGTCCCGGTTTTGAACTTCGCATCTCCGCTTCCAGATCATGGCAAATATAATAGTGGCATATAAAAGGTCTTGATCCCGGGCCCAGAGTACAGCCGGATGGTCCCAGAAACCCGCAACCCTTTTTACGAACACCGTTTTTTCGCCATAGTTGTTTCCTGCCCGATAATTTCAAAAAAAGGACGTCCTTTTCTCCAAAAAGATAGCTGACCCGCTCACAACAGGGGGCTTTGCAATGAATACACACCATTTCGACGCACTCTTTTTGAAGCGCCGTCACTTCGAAAATCAAGGTTTCCAATTTTCCAGCGGTCTTTTCAGCCTGGTGCATGCCCTTTTCATGCCCCTTTTGTTTCAAATTTCCGGACACATAGGTTGTTTGACCCGGGTATTTCCGTTTCAGGGAAACCGGTACGGGCATAAAAAACACACCGGAAAATACCTCGGATCAATCTTCCGCTTCAAGCAAAGCGATGGCCCCATCAACATACTCAGCAGGAAAATGCTCTCCACGATAACAAAGTAGTACTTCGGGCAAGCATCTGAAAAACGCGTCTACCACCTGCGGAGCAAAATGGCTCCCCCGATCCCCTTTCAAAATACCGATTACCTTCTGAAAAGGCATCGGTTCAAATCCCATGGTCTCATTTTCAATATACTTGGGGTAATCCCTGCGTGATGTCAGCGCATCAAAAACATCGGCCACAGACAATATCTTTGACGCCAACGGCAATTGCTCCCCTGTCAGACCGAAGGGATAGCCTTTACCGTTTACCTTTTCATGATGATATGATGCCACAATGGGGACATCTTTTAATTTTTTGGAAAAGTGAAATTTCTCCAGGATCGCCAGGGTTTTTATCGTATGATCGTTCATGGCGCTCCGTTCCTCGGGAGTAAAAGGGCCATTTTTGAGCAACACAGCATCTTTTATACCGATCTTTCCGATATCATGCAATAAACCCGCATATTTAATCTCCTTCAATGCATCTTCATCCAGGTTCATCTCCTTGGCTATGGCAAGCGCATATTCCGTCACGCGCTGCGAGTGACCTGCTGTCAGGGGATGTTTTGCATCAACGGTTGCCGCCAGAGTCCCTATGGCCCCCTCAAAAGACGCCTCCAGTTCCTCAATAAGGGATGAATTTTCGAGCGCTATGGCAATAAAACCGGAAAGGGCCTTCAATACCTGCAAATCGTCTTTGCCAAAGCGCAACCCCCCGATCTTGTTCATAACCTGAATGACCGCGATACGCTCTCCCTGGCGGTTTGATATGGGCAAGCAGAGCACAGCCCGTGTACGAAATTTAGAGTCCCGATCAAAACTCCTGTCAAAATAGGGTAGATTCCAGGCATCCGCCACATTAATGACCTCACCGGTCTCCGCCACTCGACCACTGATTCCCTGGCCGATAGGAAGGCGAATCTTCTTGAATTGTTCAGCGACCTTGGTCCAGACTTCTCCCCGCCCCCAGTCAATCAGATAAAGGCTCGTTCGTTCAGCCTCCATGGCCTCCGTCACTTTGTTGATAATCAGGGGAAACAGGCTTTCAAAATCCAACTCCTGGCTGAACTCTCTGGCCATGTTGAGAAGGCTGGTTAATCGATTATTGAGAGAATTCGCTTTCTTGAGCAGCACCGTGTTTTTCTGCAGCATTGAACGTTCATCCAAAACCCGGTCAAGCTTGATTTTGAGTTCGCCAAGCTTTATGGGTTTCTGGATATAATCGTTAGCCCCAGCTTCGATAACCTGATCGTAGACATATTCCTGAGCAAAACCGGTAATCACAATAAAGGGTAGATCGGGGGCTATTTTGCGGGCCTCCGCCATAACCTCGAGACCGTCCATTCCCGGCATTTTGATATCACAAATGGCGGCGGCAAATGTCTCTTTCCTGATCAGTTCCAAGGCCTCGAATCCGCTATTGGCTGTTCGGCATTTGCAGCCGAATGAATCGAGGGTTTCTTCTAGAATACCGATGGTGACGGCATCATCATCCACCACAAGAATCATTTTCTTATCCATTTCATATTCCTCAACAAAATAAGTGGATCAGATCTTTTTTAACAACACATTTGCTGAAGTCTTTTCTGCAAAAAGGTCCAAGCCGTTCAGCCTCTCCTCGATTTTTTCAAAATCGGGGCTTGAAAGCATTGAAATATGGTTTTTTCCCTGCCGTTCCACCTTGTCGATGACATATTTTACGGTGAACAAGTCCACATCCTGGGCCGGCTGATAAGCCCGAATGCCCTCTCCTTTTGAGCAGATTTCCGATACAATTCCGGCAGCCTTCGTCTCCGTGAGAATCTTTTGCAACAGGGACTTTGGAACTTTGAGTGCTTCGACAATCTGGGCTGAAGTGACGGGGGGAGCGCCCTGGCAAAAACGTTTCACAAGAAAGTGCACCACCTGCAGCATGATGGTCTTTTTCAACCGGTAGCTGATCCGGGAATAATCCGGTGCAAAATCATAATCCTTTTCGCTTCTAAGGGAAAACAGCAGTTCCGCACCGAACAGCACAATCAACCAGCTTATCTGCAGCCAGACAAGAAAAAGGGGGAGCGCAGCAAAACTACCGTAAATGGCATTGTATTTGGTTACGCCGAACTGAAATGAGAGATAGGCCCACTGAAACAACTGAAACAGTGTGCCGGCTGCAATAGCGGCCGGGAAACCGAACCGCCAGCTGATTTTTCCATTGGGCAAAAATATGTAGAGAAACGTAAAGAGAAGCCAAATGGCGCAATAGGGCAGCAGTTTCATGAAAAAGAAAATGGCAGGACTCACAGTCCCCAAAATAGAAAAAGACTGAATTGCAGATGTCACATGACTCTTAATAACAACGGTGAGCGCACTTGACGAAACCAGCAATATTGTACAGATGAACATGGTGGCCATATAATCGATGACTTTCCGACCGAGACTCCTGGATTTTTTAAAATTCAAAATGTGATTAAAAGCACCTTCAACATTTCCCAGAACACGGATCACAGTCCAGAACAAAACCACGACCCCCACCCCCGCAATCAGACCACCCTGGGTACTTTCAAGCATGGAATGGGCAAACACGGTCACTTTTTCGATAACTTCTTCCTGTCCATAGAAACTTTCTTGGAGCTGACGCGCCAGGGCTTCCTGAAACCCAAACCCTTTGGCAATGCCGAACGCCATGGCCAGAACAGGAACAATGGATAAGAGCGAATAAAACGTCAGGGCAGATGCTCTGAACATGCACTGGTCTTCATTAAAAGCACGAAAAGCAAGGAGCACAACCCGTAAGGGACGAATGTAAAAGGCTTTCCACATGGGAATGGCATCAAGGCGGATTTTCCAGATATCCTCTCCAAAAAACCGTATACCTTCAGAGATCAGTTTGTTTGCCTTGTTTTTCATGAAAAATGCTTGGGCCCTCGACAATGAACATGATTTTTTGCGGTTATATCTTACGACGTACCATAAATGCGGCCTCCAAAAATCTTTGTGCCGATTCTCACGAGATTGGCCCCTTCCTCAATGGCAACCTTGTAGGAATTAGACATGCCCATGGAAAGAATCGATATTTCCGTATTTTCAAGATTCAAGGTTTTAATCTCATCAAAAAGCTTTTTGGTCTTTCGGAAATAGGGCCTGGCTTCCTCAGGATCACCGGTAAAAGGTCCCATGGTCATCAGCCCCTTCACTTTCACATGCGCCAGGGTTGATATCTCCTTGATCAGCCGGGCAGCTGCCTCCGGAATGACACCGGCCTTTTGGAGCTCTTCACCGCTATTGATCTCCAGCAGGATCGGCATTGTTTTGTTGAATCCCTTGCAGGCCTTATCAATGGCTTTGGCCAGCTTCAGGGAATCCACGGTTTCAATCATATCAAAGATTGCCGCGGCTTTTTTCGCTTTATTGGACTGTAGATGCCCGATCATATGCCATTTTACCGGCTGGGACACCACATCAAAGAGCCTCTCCGCTTCCTGGACATAGTTGTGCCCGATGATCGTAAGCCCCCCCTCGATCGCCTCAAGCACCTCTTCTGCTGAGCGGGTTTTGGCGGCGCCTACAAGTTGAACCCCTTCAGGCAATTCCGCCTGAATTCGTTTTATGTTGTCTTTGATCATAATTACCTCCCCGTTTAACAAGTGTCCGTCCACAAATGAGAAAATTTGTTCGAGTTCAAGGAAGGCGATAATTGTAACCGCAGGAATACATTTTAGTATTTCGAGGATTACAATTTGAGCCTGACGCCGAAATCGGGCAAATTGGCCATTTGTGGATGGACACTAACTAAGAAAGTGATACCTCAATTCCTGGTGGGTGTAAAGGGAGATTTCGTTGCTTTTTTTCCCATGACTGTGGTATTCGGGGATAAAAAAGCAAGGAGAAACAACATGACAAAAGATGACAGTGGGCATTTTGCACAGAAGCACTCTTCGGACAGAGAAACCGATCCCCGTGTTATTGGCGCATTGAAACAGCGGGCCTCAGCCGGGGGGGTTCCCTGTGCCGTTGCGTTTAAAATTGCATCGGAACTGGATGTGGCACCGGGGCTTGTGGGGAAAACGGCGGATCTGCTTGAACTGAGGTTGAAAAAGTGTCAAATGGGGCTTTTTGGATATGAACCGGATAAACGGATTGTAAAACCGGCTGAAACAGTTTCAGAGGAGTTGGAAACTTTCATTCGGAATGGGCTCACGGACAACAGGTTGTCCTGTGAAAAGGCATGGGGAATTGCCAAAAAATTGGGCCTGACGAAGATGGCTGTTTCTTCCGCCTGTGAACGCTTGGGCATTAAAATTAACGCCTGCCAGCTAGGCGCTTTTTAGATTTTCGGGCATATCAAAAAAAACATCCTCGTCATAAACGTGCCGAGGGCATGTCAATCGGAGGATGCATTATTTTCAAACGGTTTTCGCTAGCAACTGCAGGAAGAACCACATGAAGAGGGCGGCGCCTGCATGTTTGACATAATATTGAAACCGGAGCCCATGGCGGAGGTCACATAATCCACCTTTATGGGTTTCACCCGGTCATACAGGGTGTTCTCAACAACATACTTGATACCCCTGTCATCAAATTCCTGATCATCATCTTTTAGCTCATCCAGAGCCATTCCCAGTGATGGGCCACTTCACCCGCCTTGGGACATCATGATCCGGATGGCCGGTATCTCTTCCTTGTCCTTCAGGAAGTCTTTGATCATCTCGCTTGCTTTTTCGGTTATTTCCAGCATATCTCCTCCTTATGTTCTTTTTGGCTGTTTATTGCTTGTTAGAATATGCACGATATTTGCTTTGTCAATAGAGAGACAGAGGGAAGAAAAAGGTTTCAAATTTTCTAAAAAGGTTCCTCTGAAAGGCGTTGTTTCAACCAGATGATTACCCGATCCAATTCCCCGCGCAATTCTTCACTGGCTTTCCCCCGATGGCTGATGCTGTTTTTTTCTTCCCGGCCCAGCTGAGCAAACGTTTTTTGTAGCGGCGGATAGTAAAAAAGCGGATCATAGCCAAACCCTTGGTCTCCCTTGGGCGTCTCGGCAATCATGCCTTCACAGGTTCCTTCATAAATCAGGGCCGGCCCCCTTGGCACGGCGATGGCCAGCACGCATACAAAAGCTGCCGCTCTATCCTCAACGCCTTCCATTTCGGCCAGCAATTTGCGGTTATTGGCGTCATCATCGGCATTTTCCCCTGCGAAGCGTGAGGAAAACACGCCGGGAGCACCCTGAAGCGCTTTAACCGTTAAGCCGGAATCATCGCCGATGGCGGGTATCCCCAGCACCCTTGCCGTGAATTGTGCTTTTTTAACCGCGTTGTCTTCAAAGGTGTCGCCATCCTCAATGACCGGCGGAATAGGCCCGAAGTCATCCAGGGTTTTGATTTCAATATCCGAATCCCTGAAAAGTCCTTGAAACTCTGAGATTTTACCTCTATTTTTTGTGGCCAGCACCAGTGGCCGATCCAGTGTCATGATACCTCCTTATATTTTAATGCGCTTCATTCCTTTCAATTGATTCTCCATTTCCTGGGCCTCTTTTTCGAACCCGGGTTTGCCGATCAACGCAAACATGGCACGTTTATACTCTTCCACGCCGGGCTGAACAAAGGGGTTGTGCCCCATCAAGTAACCACTGATGGAAACAGACTTCTCCATCATATAATATAACTGCCCCAGATTGAAAGCGTTCCGCTGGGGAATTTCAATGGTCATATTGGGAACACCCCCCTGATAATGGGCATAGGCAGGTCCTTCCACCACCATTTGGTTCACGTGATTCATATCCATGCCCCGTTTCACCAAAAAATCCAGACCATCCAGGTTGTTGTCCGTTTGGGGGATGGGCATTCGGTTGTCATGTTCCCTTAACGCCAGGAATGTTTCCATGATATTCCGTTCACCCTGCTGTACCATCTGTCCATTGGCGTGCAGTTTCTCTGAATATAGCGAAGGCGAAACCCACATTCCGTGGCCTTCGTGGCCTTCGCTTTCAGGAAAGAGCTGCTCCATCCACCGGGCAACCCAATAGAGGGATGTGGAATTGGCGGCCACCACTTCGATCTTTTTCCCGGCACACCACGCCGCGTGTCTCATGGAGGCATGAACCAGCGCGGGATTCTTCCAGAAATCATTTCCCGAAGAAATTTCCCTCATGGCTTGAAACCCCGCAACAAACTCCTCAATATCAATATGGGCCATGGCCAGACCGACCAGCCCCACATCGGTCAAAACGGAAAATCTGCCCCCCACATCATCGGGCACCACAAAGGTCCGGTATCCTTTTTCCCGGGCCAGTGTTCTAAGCGCCCCTTTTTCTTTGTCCGTGGTCACCAAGATCAGTTGATCCGCATCGGCGCCCCAGTTTTCTTCCATCATTTTTCTCATAATTCGAAATGCGATCGCGGTTTCAGTGGTGGTCCCCGATTTCGAAATCACATTGACCCCCACCTTTTTGCCGCGGAGCATATCCAGGGTGTCTCTGAAAAAATCGGGGTCCATGTTCTGCCCCAGAAAATAAATTTCAGGGGCCCCGCCCCTTTCTTCGCTGGACAGCTGATTGAAGTAGGTGTGGGTCAATGCCCGGAAGGTGGCTTCAATCCCCAGATAGGAACCGCCGATACCCAGGGAAACAAAGGCATCCAGCTCCGCACTCAAAGCTTCAGCAACAGATTGAATCTTTGCCAGATGTTCTTTCGTTATATCAACGGGAAGATTTTGCCAACCGGTCATGAGAGTGCCGCCATCACAAATATCGCCTTCATCCCGTTTAAGCATCTCGTGGGCCTTGAGTACCTTCGGAATCAATGCTTCAATTTTCTCCATGGTAATTGAACCCGGTCCCGGCGCCCCCAGCATGTAAGTCACATCCAGGGTGATGCGATTGGCTTCCCTGAACGCTTTGGCGTCAAAACCATTCCAATTTCCATTACACCGCCGCTTCTGGGCCGAGATGGTATTGTTTTCTTCCAGATTGAGAAGTTCGAGCCCCTTCATCTCCATTCCCCCTTTCCTTATAATGGTATTTCATCTTGAATTTCGGTTAAAATTGAAGCTGAAACCGCTTTCACGTTTGATTCAAGGAAGGCCAACAAAAGAACAGCATACTATGGCGAAAATCCGAAAATTCGCCCGAAATTGCTAACACTTGTGGTTATAAACTGTCAAGAAAATATCAGTCCGACAAAACGACTGTCATGGGAGGGCTGGTGCTTTTCTCCAGTAAAAGACCGAGATTCCGCAGGCAATGGTTCCGGCGCCGTACAAAGAAACCATTGGGTTTCCCTTTATGCAAAAGAGAATAATCCACAGATTGAACAGGATAAACAGGATGGGCGTCACCGGGTACCCAAAGGTTTTGTAGGCGCTTTTTGAATGAAGTCCCCTTATCCTCAGAACCATCATACCGATGACGGTGAGCATGGCGAAAAGAGAGAGGGTAAACCCGATATACAACAGAAGCTTCTCAAAGGATGAGGTGATCACCATCAAAGAGGCGATTGCCGCCTGCAGAAGGATTGAACCGGCGGGGGTTCCATGGGTCTTGGTGACCCTCCCGAACTGCTCAAAAAAAAGGCCATCCTTTGCCATGGCGTAATATACTCTTGGTCCGGTCATAACCATGGCGCTGATGACAGAGAGAATGCAAAAGGTAATGGCTGCGGAAAAGGCTTTTTCAATGCCGCCTCCGAACAAGGCGGAGGCTGATTTTGCCCCCACTTCCATGACACCTCTCATCTCTACGGCAGGAAGGGCATAGATAAAAACCGTGTTCAGGAGCAGGTATAAAACCATGACAAAGAGGGTTCCCCAGAACAGGGAAAGAGGGATGTTCCTCGCGGGATTTTTGATTTCAGCTCCCAGGTAAGCGGCCGCGTTCCACCCGCTGTAAGCAAAGGAGATAAATACAAGCGCGGTGGCAAACCCGCCTGAGGAAGAGAATTCAAACCACGATTTCGAACAAAAATGATCCATTGATCCATTGCCGAAACCAAGGCCTGCGAAGACAAAAATGAGGATTACGGCTATCTTGACGGCTGTCAGCACATTCTGAATACGGCTGCCGAAATAGAGGCTATAGCAGTGAATGAGGGAAAAAAGAAGAATAATTCCGACTGCCAATATGGTGATAGGTGCAATATAAATGATTCCGACATCGATATCGATCAAGGGCGCATGCGGGTCCCGGCTCAGACAGTTCGGAAATGCCCTGAAGAAATATGAGGCAAAGGCGATAGCGGCGGCTGCAATAGGCGCCGAGAACCCGACAATCAGGGAAATCCAGCCGGAGAGAAAACCCATTAACTTTCCAAAACTCTCCCGCAGAAATACATATTCCCCTCCCGCCCTGGGAAAAACGGCGCCCAACTCACCATAACAAAGGGCCCCCGAAAGGGCCAGGATTCCGCCGATGAACCAGCAAAGCAGCATGGTTTTAGGATTGCCGACGGATTCCATGACAAAACCCGATGTGGTAAATATTCCGGTGCCGATCATGTTGGCAATAACAAGGATCATGGCAGAGACCGGCCCGAGTTCCCTTTTTAAACCCGTGGGAACGGGATTTCTGGGTTCCATCACCTCGGCGCCTCACCCATATTTTCCACCTTTCATACCAACCCCGATGGGCCTCCGGGCCTCAGTTTCAGTCCTTCCCTGCCAGGCATGGACCCACATAAATCAAACCGAGGAATTTTTCATCGGCGTTGTTTGCTGTGTCTGTGAGACCATCAAGCGTGGTCCTCGCCAATGCTTCACCGACGGAATAACCCGCTTTGCAAACAATACAGGCGGGCATGGTCCCCGGATACCATTTCTTAAGGAAAGAGACCAAACCCTTCACGTCTTTCAATCCCATGAAGATGCACAAGGTTTCACCCTTCTCCATAACGGCCTTTACCATGGGGGGATTCTTCCTGAGGCCCCTGGGGGTGGCAATAACCATGGATCCGTTGCAGGCAAGATCTTCGCCGATCAGCGCATTGGATACATTGAAAGAGCTGAGCCCCGGAATGATTTGAACGGCCCCCTTGGGGAAACAATTCCATGCCCATCGCCACCCGCTCCAGATGCTGGGATCTCCGTATTCCAGAATAGCCACGGTTTTGCCTTCATCCAGGGCCTTCTGAATAATTACGGCTCCGTCGGCCTGCTCTTTTTTCAGCAGGGTTTCCAATGCTTCGGGAGAAAGATCAGGATGCTTCTTCTTTAGCACCGGCGGCACAAAATCATACAAGTTAAACAGCACCGGTTTATTTCCCATATACTTGGAAAATTGCTTTCGGATATCCGGGGGGCATACAAAGGCATCAACCCCGGCCATGGTGGAAATGGCCTCCAGGGTAATGAGATCCGTATCCCCGCATCCCACTCCGATAACGTATATTTTTGGGTCTTGGCGAACTGAAATGACCTCAATCTTTTGAACCGCCTTGACATCCCGGTCCGCCATCAAATCATCGGGAGGCACGAAGAAGAACTTTCCGTTCTTTTGAATGGGTTTACCGTTCATTCGGTCTGCCAGGGTCATCCGTTCTCCGGCAGGGTCAAGAAATAATTCGCCGTAAGAAATGAGGGAACGGTACCCGTCCGGGGCCGACAACAAAAATACGGTGTTCACATCAGGCGTTATGCCGGCCTTGTTCAGAACCGACCGGAGGGATGCACCTTCCATTTCGTCAATGCCGTGATATCCCTTTCCTTCACCCAGATGCCTCGACTTCACGGTCTTTTTCGGGTAAGCTGTAAAATCCGAGACGGTCATCGGTTTGTCCACGGCACCTGTCACCACAAATTCCGGAGAAAAAAGTGTTTTCAACTTTTTGGCCGGCATCTCCGGTTTTAGATCCAGAACCTGAATGCTGGTGATATCATCCAACGATCGATCCGCATATGCATCACCGGTTACGATGAGCTTGGGATACCCGATCCGACGGTGAAGCTGATCCAGGCGCGGTTTGTATACTTCCGGGCTGTGGCACCGCTTGCAATCCTTGTGGGGCATAATGGGCCGGGCGGAAAATGCCACAATGATTCTTCCCGGATTCTTATAGAATACCTCTCCCCACGACAGAACCACCTGTTTTCCATTCTTGTTTTTTACCACAATGGCAAGATCCACCCGTTTCTTAAAATCCGTTTCTTCCTTTTGAATAAAAGCGGCTTCTAGAAGTGTCTTCAGAGGGATTCCTCGAAACACGAATGCACCGCGATACGTGCCGTCTTCAAACACCTCGTTCAATTGAGCCTCAATGGATTGATATTGCCTGAGGTCATCCAGAGACAGGTTCACCGGCTGTTTCACCCGGCCGGTGATACTGAGAGTGGGCGATGTTCCGGCCCACGCCGGGCAAAAAGCAAATACTACAACGACCAACGCCAACCACACACACATCCTTTTCATAATGAATCCCCTTATTCTGCCATAATGAACATACAATGTTCATACAAAAATATTGATTTGTGCTCCGGCGCCGGTGTGGCGCCGGGTCCGAGGGGCAATTAAAAAGTTGCCCTGAGGATCCCAAAAAAGGTCCTTCCCTCTCTCGGATACCCGGAAGAAAGAAAATAGTTTTCATCAAACATGTTTTTGACCCCGGCCTCAAGCGTAAGAACCTCGGAGAAAGTGCCGATAACCTTGAAATCAAACGTCACAAAACCATCTAATTCCTGCCATCCCGTGTCAGGGTCCTCATACCATTGTTTGGAATAGTACTCCAACTTGCCGAAAAAGGAGAGCCAATCCGTCAGTTCATACAGATCGCTGATATAGAGCTTGTTCTCGGGCCGTTCCTCTAAATGGTCACTGGTCCTGTTCGGGGAGCAGTCTTTAGAATTTAAATAGGTATAGCTTAATTCAAACATGTTGCGGCTAATAAACGCGGACTTGAAACTGAACTCAATGCCTTTCAAATCAGCTTTTCCAACATTTTGGTATTGATTGATGCCTTTACTAATTTCTTTGTTCACAACCAGATTCTTGACATCGGAATAGAACAGACTGAGTCCCACAAAATTTCTTCCGGGCAGGGGCTTTTCCGCACCGATTTCCCAATTGATGGCCTCTTCCGAATCAAGATTGGGATTGGGCTCATTTTTCCCAAGAAGCCCGGAATAAAGTTCCAACAGAGTGGGAAAGCGGGTCTTTTTCCCCACGGAGAAATGAAGTCCCAGGTCCTGCAGACAGTTCCAGTGGATGCCCGCCTGGGGGTTGAATGTGTTGTCTTCATCGCGAAGCGATTCGCCGTTGGCATACTTTGGTTTCTGAATATCGTAGCTGGCCCCCACCACCAGGGAAAGGTCTTCAATGATCTCAAAATCATCTTCGAGTCCAAATGAAAAAAGCTCTGTTTCATAGCGTTCCCAGGCCTTGCCCCGATCATCCTGCTCCTGGTGAACATCATCCTTATAATGAAAGGAAAAGCTCGTAATGTTTTGTGGAATATAGGTCGACCTGACGGTTAATGAGCCGCCGTTGCTGTAATCATCGTAGGTGCTGTGAAAGGCGTATCTTTTCGTCTGGGTGGAATAGGTATTGTTGTCATAGGAATCCAGAACATTATAGTAGGTATCCCGGTAGATCCGTATCTTGGTGTTGAGATTATCCGTGATTTTGGAATCCCCGATAAAATAGTAGGTATCTTTCTTCCACTCGGTAAAGCGCCACCATTTGAGTTCGGGCCGCGAGGTGGCGTAGACATCGGGAGGGAGCCCCCATTCACTGTTAATGTGGTTGATACCGATGGCGTATTCATGACCGTCGATGGGCATAAATCCTGCCTTGAATCCAAAGTTTTTCTGTAAGATATCTGAATTGTTCCGAGTACCATGCCCCTGGTTCGGCCCGGGGGTCAGGTCATTGGATACCCGGAATCCATCAGAATCGAGAAAGCCCCCATTCAAGGCCACATAGAACTTGTCCATCCGTGAGCCCAAATAAAGATTGCTCCTCACCGTATTGCACTCGCGCATCCCCATATCGAAATTGACTTCAATTTTCTTTTCAGGCTTTTTGGATAGAATGTTGATGACCCCGCCCATGGCATTGGGCCCATAAAGCACGGAACTGTTCCCCTTGGTGAGTTTGATCTCTGAAATATTGGCTGTGGGAAGCTTGCCCGCATCCACATAACCGTCATTGGGCACATAGATGGGAATCCCGTCGAAAAAAATCGGAACATACCGTTGATCAAATCCCCTGACCGTATAATTCTGCTCGTTCTTGGTCCCTACCGAGAGAAAAACCCCGGGAAGGGTGTCGAGGGCTTCGGCAACATTCTCGGAGGTGGTCAGATTGATCCGTTCCTCGCTGATGATATCCGTGGTGGCGATTTGGCTCACCGCATCGTCTTCTCCGCTTACCACCACCTCGCCAAGGGAGAAAACCGTTCCCACTTCCGGAATGGGGCCTGTATCATCTTCTTCCTGAGCCAGGGCCGGACCGCTCATGATTAGGGCCATCACCATCCATAACCATAGACTGATTTTCATCTTCATTTTTCATTTTCCTCCTGTTTCACCATTGAATTTGATTTTTGAGATGGGCGCGTCCGCCACGTCATCACCATATGGACGCCTATTCCGGCGATCATGACAGGGAATAAAACAAACACCAAAAGCTTGACGGGATTCCGGCTGATGGTCAGCCTGACCCCTGGTTTCAGAAACCCTTGGTCCCGGGTTCCCCTGCCTTTGGGCGGTGTAAAGCGTTTCAGGGTGACCTGAATGCCCTTCCATACAAACGGTCGCAAAAAATAGACCCTTCCCCGGGCTACCGGCTTTCCATTTTGCGTGAGTACCACTTCGCAGAAATTGGCTTCCGGATGAAAAGCGCCCGGGGTACGTTCCTTGGGACGTTGGTAAAGGAGTTTCATGTCGTCTTCAAAATAAATGTCCTTGACGGTTACAGCACACCCTTCGGGAAGGGTGAAGGACTGATTTATCCGCAGTTTTACGTTTTCGTACCGGTAACCCAGCAGAAAGCTCCCGAAGTGACCCAGCGCCACAAGGCCGAAAACAATATGGATGATCAACATCACAAATCTGGATGCGGCCTGTTTGTTTCTCATGATCTTCAGGATCTTGGTCCATGAACAAAAAACCAGATTGATCCCGAGAATAACCATTACCGAGCAGAGCCCCACAAACCAAACCTTCAGCAAAAACGGCAACCTGCGGGGCTCTGAAAACCATGCAGGAACCAGAGAGCGGTTCATCACATTGAATCCTTGCCGGAAGGTATCCGACTCCGCCAAAAGAATCCCCCAGGCAAACCACAGCATCAGAGCAGCGAGGATAAGGGTCGTGAACTGCATGGAAGAAAGTGGGTCCAAAAATTTTTTCATGACAATCCCTTGACAACCTTTATGGTGAGCATCAGAAGGGGGGTCATAATCGCAATGACCGATCGGAGGTTATCCGACCGGGGATTCTTACCGGGAAGATGAAAAGCCGCCATAAAAAAGAGGATGATCAATGTGGATTGAAAAAATGCGGGACTCCAGTGCCAGAAATCACCCCATCCGTTCTGACACCAGATAATCCCTGAGTATTCGCCGCACAGAAAGGTAACCGCGCTTAACAGCAGATAATTCCGCCCTTGTTTAAACAGAGGGTTATTGACCCTCTTGCGCAGCGGTTCTCTTCTGAACCGAACAAAATGGGCTGCAGAAAAGAGCGCCAGTGAAAGGGCAAGACACCTGAAACCGTGAAACAAAACCACCCAGGGATAGGTGTGATGGTACCGGTGAGGGAGAAGATCGGTTGGGAAAAACAGGGTAATGCCGAGAAGAAAGAGAATCTCAATCCAAACCCAGGTCTTGATGTTCAACCTTCCTTCTTCGGCCCGGCAACAAAAAATCCCCAGCAAGCAAAGGATAAACATCACGAACAGCATACCGCCGAACATCTCAAAAACAGGCGGCTGACCGGACTCAATTAAGATTCCCACCAGAATTGATCCATTCACCGCCAGAGCCATAACAGACAGTAAACGGGAAAGGCCCTTCCATCCCATGAAAGAGCTGAAGAACGTCACAGCGTAGAGGATAAAGACAGTTGCATATCCTGTTAAAAGAGGGTCAAACATCATCAAATTACCGGCTTTGGGGATACGGACCTCATTCCTGCCTGATGGGAGTTTTATTGAAGCGCTATGGGAGGAGAGAAAAACACGCCCCTTCAATGCCACCAACCGTCAGAATGACACGCTAACTATAATTTTTAGTTATTTTTGTCAAGTGAATTTTTGCACAATAGAATAAATCCGTAAAAATTACTAGTAATAACCATAAATACCAAAAGGCAATATTTGGTGTCTGAACGAAAACTAGGAGTTTTTGTCAAGATCAAGAAAAATTAAAATTTTTATCTGACGCAGAGATTGGCGAAAAAGACAGTTTTCGTTCGGGCACTATTTAAAAAGGAGGGAAACTATTCTCTTTAAGGAAGTCTTTCATTTTCTTGATAAAGGCCAGATTGCGATGGGCCTCATGAGACGTTTTGCTGTTTTTGCCGGGCTGAAGCGTCGCCTCCTTGAAAAGTCGGGCAGCTTCATCCAGGTTGTCCATCTTGAGTGCTGCATATCCCGCTTTAAGGCAAATGTCCGCATCAGGTCCCAGATCGGCGCTACGGCGGTAGGCATGGTAACTTTCTTCAAAGCGTTGCAGACGAAAGGCGATAGCCCCAACGGTTTTCCAGCGGTCACGGGTCGCCCGGGCTTTCACGGCGGATTTTGCCGCAGCCAGGGCCATTTCGTAGCGATGGCCGCTCAAGTAGAGGTTCGCCAGTCGGTCCCAATCCTCGGGTTTGGGGGAGGTACCCCATGTCTTTCGAAGCATAGCCGCCGCTTTAACAGGCACACCGGCCATATGGTAGAGATTCGCCATTTCCTTCATCTGCTCGTGATCAGGGGGGACAAGACGAACCACCACGGCCATGGCAGCCGCCGCTTCGGCATAATCGGTCTTTTGAACGCCAACCCACACCGCCAACCGCCATACGGCGGGATTTTCGGGAAAAAGACCGATAAGACGTTTCAACGCCATTTCCGCTTCCGCCATCTGTTTCAGATCCACATGGGTCTTCACCAAACTGACGAGCCAGTCCAGGGAAGGATTCTTCGACGCACAAAGGGTTTTCAAGACAGGCAATGCCTTTTTTTTTCGTTCCAGATGTAACCACAATACGGCACCCTCGTATTTTACCGCCGGCGGCACCTTTGGGTCGAGCAATGCCGTTTGTTCCATGACCGGCAACGCATCCCGCTTTAATCCTGAATCCATGAGCGCCCGGGCCAAGCTCACCAACCATTTCTGTTTGACCGGTTTTTTGGCTGCACAGATCTTCAGAAGGGATATCCCATGCAGGCTGTTTCCATCCTGCAACCAGAGCATGCCGGCCCGGTAATAGTCCCCTCCTTTTTGTGTGATTTCAGCGCCTTTTTCCATTGCCCGGGCGGCCTTTTGCAGCTTTTCCAGCATCAGGCAACAGTTGGAAAGGGTGATATACCATTCACCCCGAGGGGACGGGAAGCGGGTCAGGGTTTCCAGTAGCGGCAGGGCACGTTTCGGCTGATCCGCCGCCAACCAGAGCCGGGCGGCCTGAAGCATATGCTCCGGTTTGCGGCTAACCCGGGCGGCCTGCTCCATAACGACTGCTGCTTTTACAGGGTCTTCCTTCAAAACCCAGGCGTTGGAAAGCGCCACCAACCAATGGGCTTTAGGCCGGGGTTGCCTGCTCAAGGGAACCAGCAGACGAAGTGCTGCATCAGCCCGCTTGGCCGCCAACCACATCAATCCCGCCCGGCAGGCATGCTCGGGATCTCCACTCAGGGCAACGGCCCGCTCCATGGCCTTTGCCGCCTTCACTGTCTCTTTTTGCTCGAACCGCGCATGGGCCAGCGCCACAAACCACCGAGCCTTTGCCGGAGAACGTTGGCAAAGGGAAATAAGCTGTCTGAGCGCCTTTCCGGGTCGCTCCGCATGGAGCCACAGGACGCCGGCACTGTAGAGATACTCCGATTTAGGATCCAGCTTAACCACCCGATCCATGGTCCCGGCAGCCAATTTGCTCTTATTCAGGATCATGTAGGTATTGGAAAGACCGAGCAACCATTCTTTCCGCGGTCTCCTACGTTCCGCCAACTTTTTTAACAGGGGAAGGGCCTTTTTGGGACGGTCGGCGTCAAGCCATAGCCAGGCCGCGTGAAAAAGCAGTTTTGGATCCCGGCTGACCCGGGCGGCCCGCTCCATGGCCTTTGCCGCCGCCTCCTTTTTCTTCAAAGCTTTCTGTGTTTTGGACAAGGCTGCCAACCAGTGGGATTTCGAGGAAGCCGTTCCCGTGAGTCGCCGTAGTAGCGACGAAGCCCTTTCGGGCCTTCCAGCTTCCAGCCAGAAAACAGCGCACTGGTACAACTGTTCCGGATCCTTGCTCAACCCATAAGCCAATGCCATGGCTTCCGCGGCCTTTCCATTATGCTCCAGCGCCTGATGGGCTCGCGCCGTGGCCACATGCCAATCGGCTTTTTTGACTAATGTATGACCTCTCTTTTCCAAGATGGTCAGGGCTTTTTCAGGTTCCTCTGCTTCCAGCCAAAGCACCGCTGTCTGATACCCCATTCGGGGATCATCCGTTATTGCCACTGCCTTTTCCAAAGCGGTTGCCGCTAACTTGTTTTCCCCGGTTTCCCGGTACAGAGACGCCAGGAGCTGCCAGGCTTCCGTAAAACAAGGGTTCAATTTGGCCGCTTTTTTCAAATAAACAATGGCCGCATTACAATCCCCGTCCTGGTGGAAGAAATAGCCCGCATCATAATAAGGGTAAGGGTGGGTTTCCCCCTTATGGGTTTCAAGGTAGTTTGCCACAATGGCGGCCGCCCTCCGAAAATTGCCATTTTCAGCAGCCTTTTCCGCCGACATGACGACCGCACTCAACGCTTCGACCATGGGTTCGAGACTTTGATTACACTCAGAAGGTGGGAGCGCCTCAGCCCGGTTCGGTGAGACCCATATGCTTGCCGCGGCGATAAAAAAAATAATCCCGAGTTTAGCCATTGTGATTCAGTTCAAATCGGATGGTCATCTCAACCCAGGTCTCCACCGGCCGACCGGCCTTTGTGCCGGGTTTGAACCGCCACCGGGGAACTGTCTCGCGCACGGCTTTCTCAAAAAAACCCCTCGGTTCGGCATTTACAATAGCGAGTTCCCGAGGCAATCCGTTTCGATCCACCAGAAAATGCACCGTCACAAACCCCTCGATGCCAATGTTTTTGGCCCTATGGGGATAGCGGGGTCTGGGTGTCGTGATGCTGGCCGGCTTCCGATCCACTTCATTGAGGCCGAATCGCATCTTGGTCGCCATGGAATTTTGGGAGACTGTCGGACGTGCAAGGGCTCCTGGCGTCGGCGCCTTTGCCACATTGAGATTGACTTTCAGATTCATGGAATTCGACTGGGCTGGAAAGGCATTCATGGAAACCGCGCTGAGGGAGAGCGTCTGAAGCTGAGGTAGATCTGGCGCGGGGGGTTCCAGGGTCGGCGAAGCCAATAGCGGGATATCCGATAATTCGCACAGCGCCTCAAAGGACGTCATTTCGGGCGGTTCCAATTCCAGGAGGCGGATTTCAGGGAGATCCGGCCTTTCCGCTTTGATCTCCGGTTCGGGCGGCACGGGCGCCTCCGGCAGGGGCTCTAGAACCTCATTGGGCCGTATGGAATCCGGCGGCAACTCCAATTTGATGGGAATCAAACGAGCATGGGAAACCCGCGGAAACTGCGACGGGCAGGACGTCTGGCGCAACAACAGGGGTAAAAGCGCAAAAATCCCCATACTGATCCATACGGCCCCGGCAAAAAGAAACGAAAACCGAAGGAGATTTTCTCTTGCAAAACCGAGGCGGGTCACTCAAACCTCCTGGCCGCGACGGCGATGTTCTCAGCGCCGGCAAGGCGGCACTGATCCAGCACCGCCACCAATCGGCCCGTGGCGCATAATTCGTCAGCGTCCAGGATCACCCCGCCCTGAGCATTTTCAATAAGGAAAATTTCCACCAGACCGCGGATCTGATGAAGACCCACCTGTTGACCGTCGATGAAAGTGAGTCCTTTCCGGGTAATCCCCACTACCATCCCGGCCGCCTCTTTCTTTTCAGCCGTTGCTGCTTCCGGTCGGTTCACCTCCACGCCTGATATCCGAACAAAACTGGCCGTTACTAGAAAAAAGATCAGCAGGATAAAAATCATATCGATCAACGGCATCATGTTGATTTCCACATCGCCGCCATCTTCTTCCTGAGTTCCCGCTACCGCGATACTGCCTAAACGGCGCATTTCCGCCACTCCTTTTCAAGCCATTGGGATACAGCCTTTTGAAAAACAAGAACATTCTGATGGATATTGCGGATCTCTTTTCGCATGGCCTGACCTGCCAACAGGCCGGGGATGGCCACCAACAGCCCCGCCTGTGTCGTGATCATAGCTTCCTTGATTCCCGAAGCCATCGCCTGAGAATTCCCCATCCCATAAATGCCGATCACCCGAAAGGTTTCCACCATACCGCTCACCGTCCCAAGCAACCCCAACAGCGGCGCCGCCGCCGCCAATATCATAATGGTCGTAATATGGCGGTAAAGCCCTTGAACCTGACGTCGGACCGCCACTTCGAAAAATAGTTGATCCGGCTCTCCACTCAAGCACGCCTTTCCCCTGAAATACCGGTGCAAAAAGAAGTTCAGTGCATCCGCTCTTGGGCAACACGTCTTCTCTTTAAGACCGTTCCCCTCCTCCAAACACATGAGCGCATCACTCACCGGAAGCGACCGCCGCTTGACCCGAAAAATCCATTCGGCCTTTACGACGATCAGGGTCCACATCCACAGAGAAACCAACCCGATGGGAATCATAATGGGGCCGCCGGTTTCTACAAGCTCCCAGAAGATATAAAAAATTTCCATGGGTCTGTTCCTATCTACCTCCCGCCACTCGATTTTCGTCGTGGGTCTGCAATTGCAGCAACGTCCCCATAAGGGCAAGCCCCTTTTCTTCCATGTCCTGGGACAAATTACGGGCACGTCTTCCCAAAAAGGCCGCCACAACCATGACGGGAATGGCGACAGCCAGACCCACCTGGGTGGTCACCATGGCCTCGCTGATACCGCCCGCCATCAAGCGGGGATCTCCTGTTCCATGGGTGGTAATAACCTGGAAAGTGTTAATCATCCCGGTGACCGTTCCGAGTAAACCCAACAGCGGCGCCACCGCGGCACAGACCTTCAAGGCACCCAGAAAACGTTCCAATCGGGGGGCTTCCCGCAGCATGGCCTCCGTCAGTGCGCTTTCAATTACTTCTCGTGAGTCACCCCGGTGTTGCAGACCCGCCATCAACACACGCCCGGTAGGACGGTTCCGGTGGGGATAAGTCGCTTTTACAGCCCCTTCCATATCGCTGTTTCCCACCAGCCGGGTGACGCGGGTCATGAGCGCATCCGTGTTTTGACGCACTTTCCCCAAAAAAACCAATCGTTCGATGGTCAACACCAAAGCCACCAGACCCACCAGGAGAATGGGCGCGACAAGTACGCCACCGCTTTTCAATTGATCCATCAGGGTGACGCGATGGGCCAACTGCCCAATGGCAGCGCCCCCTGAGACATCGGTATAAACCGCTTCGGTTTCCCCTTCAAAGTACTTGAGGATGTTTCGCCGCACCCAATATGAAGGTCCGGCACCCATAAGGAGACGTCCCGAGGCCGGGCTGAGGCTCAGATATCCAACCTGTTCTTTCACGCGATACATGGCGGGAAGATGCCCCAACCGAATAATCTCTCCCGTGGTCTCATGACCACCGCGATCCACCATCATCCCTTTATAAAAAACCTTTTCTCGCGATACGGCCATATCCTCTAAGGAAAAGTCGAAAAGTGCTTTCAGATCTTTCAGCCGAAACATGGCATGTGGGTCCGCAAAGGCTTTCAGTTCTTGAAACCAATCAAGCCTTTCCGCGCTGTAAGGGCTTCGCTCGGCAAGGGCCAGGAAGTTGCGCGAATAATTCCCGAACAAAGCACTTAATTCCTTCATGTCCGCCAGCCGTAGAGAAATCTCTTTGGAGATCTCATCCCGCTCCCGGGACAATTTCTCAAGCTGCTGTTGATGGGCGGCAAGCGTCTCGGACGTTGCGGCAAGCGCGACTTCCTGAGCCGCCAGCTTTCGCTTAAGCGCCCAACGCCGCTTTTTGATTTCTTCAAGGGTCAGCTTATGTTCTTTTCGCGCATCCCCATACGCGGATTGAATCTCCAAAGAGACCTTCTGAAACAAATCTTCAGCCAATACCTCTGCTGCCGGGCCCATCAGAAGCACCACGATCCAAATGATCCTAATCATCGCGACTGCCTCTCGAATCAACGGCTTTGTCGGGCCTTCCAATGGGCAATCGAGTCAGTTCAATGATGCGGATCTTTTCAACCATTTGAACAGCCTCTTCGATGGCCCTGACGCTACTGTCCACGGCAAGGTATTTGTTTTGCCGAACGTTCCAAGCATAGGCATTTTTGACGTCCATGGTCAGGGCAAAAAGCCCTGCACGCCCCACTTTCAAAAGCTTCACGCGTATAGGCCGTCCTTCAATTTCAATCTCGGTTTCCTGAACATCCACCGCATAGCCGAAATCCGTTTCCTTTGCAACCGCATCAAAAAGAGACCGGGTTTTAGCCAAAAGCCCCATGTCATAATCGTTCAACATATGGGCCACATGTTCCAGACCTTTAAGACGTTCGGCCTTGTCAAAAGGGAGGTCGTTTTGCACAAATGTGGTCAGCTTTAAAAGACCGTCATCCACTATCGGGAGAAGCTCAGCATTGATCTTTTCCATTTCCGCTGCCCTTTCCCTTAATTCAAACATCTTTTTTTTAAGGGTGGCAAGGTATTCCCCAGTTTTCTTTCGGTCCCAGGCGATCCTTTTGAGAACACGTTCATTTCGATCGATTTTATCTAGGAGTCGCTGCTCTTCCGCGGCCCATTCATCCACGGCCTTTTGGGTCGCCACATCGGTTGCAACCGTGCGTTCCGATGTCTGCTTAACCATCAGGGGAGAATCCTTCGCGGCATTGGATAGTCCGTGGCCGAAGCCAAGGAAACAAACAAAGACCCATACAAGGGTCTTCAGAAATGGTTTTGCAGATCGCATTTATCCTCTGCCTCGTAGGGGGGCGCCACCCATCACGTTTGATTCATGACAGGTCCAAAAAAAAACGCGGTTTTTTCACATCATTGTGATGAAAAACAGCAGTTTTTATACCTTTTATCGTCATTAATTGTCAAGAATTTTTAATATCTGAAAGACTCGACACCATAAAGTATGAATATTAACCCATAATGCCATATATGAACTTTCCTTGACCCTTGGCCGTTATTGATTTATAAAAACGGACATGCTCTGATCGCTGCAAAGGGGGGAGGTAAAAAGCATGGAGAAAAGGACACTGCTGACCACTCGGGAACTAGCACAATTTTTGAATATCAACGAAAAAATGGTGTATACGCTTATTGCCGAAAAGGGCCTCCCAGCCACCAAGGCCACGGGGAAATGGCTCTTTCCCCGCCATCTGGCAGAACAATGGCTGGAAGCTCAGACCATCAATTTTCCCAAACAGCCGGATCCGCTGCCGCCCTATGACGGCCTGCTCATTATTGCCGGCAGCAACGACATCCTTCTGGACAGGACCATCTCACTGATCAACCAGCGCCACCCGGAAGAGATGGTGGCATTCGGAAACATGGGAAGTCTAGGGGGAATTCGAGCACTCAGACGGAATCACTGCCATATGGCTTCCAGCCACCTAATCCAGAAAAACGGCAAGGAGTATAATTTCGGATTTGCCAGGGACGAGCTGGTTCAGATGCCGGGCATCATCAATTTCTGTCGCCGGGAACAGGGCCTGTTGGTTGAAAAGAACAACCCCAGGGGCATCGGGAGCATCGCTGATCTTAAACAGGCCGGCACCAAAATCGTTAACCGTCCTTTGGGCACCGGAACCCGTCTGCTTCTGGATGAAGAGCTGTCCAAAGCCGGGATTGAAGGAAATGGGATTGAAGGTTATACAAACGAAGTATCCCGTCACCTGGATCTGGGCCTGGAAGTGCTTTCCGGCCGTGCCCATGTGGGACCCTGCATTCGGGCCGTGGCCGAACTTCTGGATCTGGATTTTATTCCCATAAAATGGGAGAGTTTTGATCTGCTGATTCTCAAGGACCGTTTTTTTGAAAAAGGCGTGCAACAATTCCTGGGATTTTTGAGCGAACCATCTTTTAAGAAACTGGGCTCGGACTTGGCCGGGTATGACTTGCGTTTTTCCGGAAAAATGCTTTTCCCTAAAGAAGCAAAAAAAACGGAATAGGAGTGTCTTTAACCATGCATAAAATTTCTCGTTTGACATTATGTCTCGCGGTCATGGGGTTAATGATCGCGCTGTTTCTGCCTTCCCCTCATGGGATCTGTGCCACAGCAAAGGAAAACCTGATGGTATTTCATGCGGGATCCCTGGCTGTTCCGTTTAAAGCCATGGCGAAAGCCTTTAACAAACAATACCCCCATGTGACCATTTTCCTGGAGGCATCAGGTTCCCGCACTTGCGCTCGAAAAATCACGGACCTGGACCGCCCATGCGATGTCATGGCCTCCGCAGATTACACGGTCATAGACAACCTCCTCATTCCCCAATATGCAGCCTGGAATATCTCATTTGCCACCAATGAAATGGCCATTGCCTACCGATCCGGAGCGAAAGGGGCCAAAGTCATCAACGGTCAAAACTGGTACGATATCCTGCTTCAAAAGGGGGTTGAGTATGGTCATTCAGACCCGAACAGCGATCCCTGCGGGTATCGAACCCTGCTGGCCTGGCAGCTTGCGGAGAAATACTACCAGGTTCCGGGCTTGTACCGGAAACTCCTAGAAGGGTGTCCCAAAAGAAATATTCGACCCAAAGAAACCGACCTCATCGCCCTGCTGGAGGTGGGTGAAATCGATTATCTCTTTATTTACCGGTCGGTCTGCGAACAACATAAAATGCCTTACGTTGTCCTGCCGGATCAAATCAATCTAAAATCCGCTCGTTACGAAACATTTTACAATCAGGCCGAAGTCAAGATCAGCGGGAAAAAACCGGGTGATGTTATTTCAAAGCGGGGTAACGCAATGGTTTACGGCATTACGATCCCTAAAAACGCGCCCCACCGGGACCTGGCTATCCGCTTTGTGGCCTTTGTGGTGGGTCCCAAAGGCCGGAAAATTATGCAGGAAAATGGGCAACCGCCCATTTCACCGCCTCGGGCCACGGGCGATCCGGATAATCTGCCGCCATTGCTTCAAAAGCTGGTAACATCCAGGTAAATGAGAATCTACCATGCGCTCTTTCCTCGGCAGACGGTCTTTTAAAGCGGTGTTCTTCACGCTAAGCGCTCTTCTGCTCATCCTGATCGCGGTTCCTCTGATCCGAATGATTGCGAGCGCCGATCCCGCCACCCTGTTTACCACCATGGCCGAACAGGAGGTGATATCATCCATCTGCCTGACCCTTCGGTCGGCTTTTTGGGCCACCATTGCGTGCCTGGTCCTGGGAATTCCCCTGGCGTACCTGTTGGCCCGCACTGATTTTCCCGGCAAGAGCCTGGTGCAGGGGCTCGTGGATCTGCCGGTGATGATCCCCCACACAGCCGCAGGCATTGCATTGCTCATGGTTTTCGGACGGTCTTTTTTTGTGGGGAAAGCCCTTGGCACAATAGGACTTGATTTTGTGGGTACTGAAGCAGGCATCAGCCTGGCCATGGCTTATGTGAGCATTCCATTTCTGGTCAATGCCGCCAGAGACGGCTTTCTGGGAGTAGACCCCAAGCTGGAACGGGTAGCGCGAACCCTGGGCGCTTCACCCCGGCAGGCTTTTTTCAGGATCAGCCTTCCCCTGGCCTGGCGATCCATCCTTTCGGGGGCCATCATGATGTGGGCCCGAGGGATTTCCGAATTCGGCGCCGTCATTATCCTGGCCTATCATCCCATGACCGCTCCCATCCTGATCTGGGAACGATTCCAGGCCTATGGGCTGAAATATGCCAAACCCGTAGCCGTTCTGCTCATCCTCATCTGCCTGATCATCTTTGCGATCCTCAGGTGGCTGGCCGAACCCAGGAAGGAGACCTAGTTGCTCAAACTTGAAAGCGTTAGACTTCAATTGGGGAATTTTACCCTTTCAGATGTCTCCCTGACGGTCGGCCAGGGTGAATACCTGGTGCTGGTCGGCCCTACGGGCACCGGCAAAACCGTTTTGCTGGAAACCATTGCGGGACTGCACCATCCTTGTTCGGGACAGATATTTCTAAAAGGAATAAACATCACCCATATGCCGGCTGAAAAACGACATCTGGGGGTGGTCTATCAGGACTATGCCCTGTTTCCTCACCTGACGGTCTTTGACAATATCGCTTTCGGTCTGAAACTGAAAAAAAAGGGACCCCGGGAAATTTCCGGGACGGTATCGAAAATGGCCCAATTCCTGGACATCCAGACAATCCTGAAGCGAAGACCCAGACTTCTCTCCGGGGGAGAACGCCAACGTGTTGCCCTGGCCAGGGCACTGGTACTGGACCCCCACATGCTTCTCCTGGATGAACCGTTAAGCGCTCTGGATCGCATGACACGGGACCGACTTCGCGGAGAGTTAAAACGCATACACAGTGAACTGGGCGTCAGCATTCTGCACATCACCCATGACCTGGGCGAGGCTTTCTTCCTGGCAGACCGCCTTTTGGTCATGAAAAACGGAGCCATCATTCAAGAAGGCAATCCCGAAGAAACCTTAAAGCGGCCGAAGGATCGATTCGTTGCCGAACTCCTGGGAATTGAGAATTTCATTCCCGCCAGGCTCGGCGGCGGCGGGCAGCTTTTCCTTGAAGGCCTGGGGCCTGGGGATCCGCCGGTTTTCCCCGCATCGCCTGCCGAAACTGAAAAGGAGATTTTTCTGGCCGTACCCAACTGGGCGATCCAACTTTTTCCCGGCAAAAACAACGGCGATATCTACCTGGCCATGTTTCCCATGACCATTACCGGACTTGACCGTGCCCAGGGGCATATGAAGATTCACTTAAAGCACGCTGAGGGAGAGCAGCTGCGAACCACCCTCTCGTGGCGGGAAATGAACGAGCTACCGACAAACCTGGAACTGGGGCAGGAAATTCCGGTGGGGCTGAATCGAAAAGGAATTCACTGGGTACCTGCGGAGAGCTAACTCAAAATGGAAATAGTAAAACCATGCAAGAATGCTATGCAAGAAACCGGGTTCACGAACGCTGGCCCGTATGGGCGGCTAAAACATTAAAGTTAGCGGCCCGGCTGGTTCGAACAAAGGCCATAGGGATAGAACAAATCACAAGAGGTCCCTGCGGCATCGCCCACTGGCACGGCGATGAACTGGCACTCATCCCCCGCTTCGGCCACATCGGCCCCACCATCCTGGTGAGCCATTCCAAAGATGGCGCAATCATGGCAAAAGGCGCCACGGCGCTGGGGTATCGCGTAACCCGGGGATCCTCTTCCCGAGGCGCCGTAGGGGGACTTCTGGCACTCATCAAAGCGGTGAAGGAAGGTCATGCGGTGGTGCTGGCGGTAGATGGTCCACAGGGGCCTCGCGGCGTTTGTAAGCCGGGAATTGTCAGGGTGGTTCAAAAATCAGGGGTTCCTCTCTTCCCGGTAGGGGTGGCGGGATCAAACAGATTTGTATTTAAGAAATCCTGGAACCGGGCCTATCTCCCCTTCCCCTTTTCCCGCCAGGTGGTATGGATCGACAACCCTCTTTATTTTCCCAAAAAAGCCGATGCCTCAAAAATACCCGGGTACTGCCGCCAAGTGGAAAGGGCCATTGGGGATGCACAGAAAAAAGCCTACGCATTACTATTGAAAGGATAAAACCCGGAGAATTGATCAAAAAGGCCATAAACAGCAGCCGCTATCCCTGAACTCATCTTCACATGCCGCCAGCTGACCTCGATATCTCACAGCCCTTTTCTGAACCCTGCTCGCCACCTTCAACAGCCACGCTTTTTTGGCATAGGTTTTGCGGTTGTAACCACCCCGGCCTTCATGATAGGCCAGGTAAAGATTTCGGGCATTGTTTTTGGATATGCCGCACTTCTTAACACTCAGTGAACAATACCATCCCACAAAATCGATGGCATCACCGAAATCATCCCGATCAGCCCAGGAATTGTCTGTACTTTCCTGATACTCCTCCCAGGTCCCATCCAATACCTGAGCATATCCATAGGCCGAGGAAGGCCGAGGCCCGGGAAAAATCCACAAACAGGTGGTGCGGGGTGGCTTGGCATCTCCAATGTACTTTGATTCCTGGTGCAAAATGGCCATCATGACCGGGATCGGAATGCCCCATCTTTCATAGGAATCCGCCGCATCTTCATACCATTCATCATGCTCCCGGAAAATCTCACAGATGTTATCCGGGTTACGGGGTGGAGTGGGGGTTGCGCATCCACAAAAGGCGCTGATGGTGAGGAACGCAAAAATCATTCTCAACCGGTTGCACCACAACAAAAATAAATGCCTGTCCTCCATCCCTATTCCCTTTTACTTGCCTCATATGCCACTTCAACCGTCTCTTTGAATCCCGCTTCCAAATTCAAAAAGGCGGACGGAATAACCAGCTTTACGTCCGTTTTTCCGGAACCTTTAATGTTGTTGAGGGGGATGCTGGTGGTATAGAGCGTCCGCATTCCTTCGAGAATTGTCTTGGGCCCGCTGAGTTCGACTTTCGAAGGTTTGATTTTTGCTCGAACCAAAACCAGATCCGAAGGCAGTTTTCCCACCCAATCCGCCTGTATGGGCAAGGTTTTTTTCGACCGCGTATCCAGATTTACATCCACCACCATGGGTCTGACCTCCTTCAGGGAAAGTCCGGGAGGAATAGAAAGATTATTGTTGGTAATGGCAAAAGTGTTGGTTCCTTCAACAGCCTTGTCCAGATCCATCTTCACCCGGATCTGTTCGGGACGGATGGATTTCAAAAGCGCTCTTGATCCCTGCAGGAAAAGCCGCACCGAAGTTGCGGATGTATTCAAAAGTTCCATACCCGGTTTCTGATTGGCATACTCCACGGGAATATCAAACGTTTTGATGGCATCAAGCCCCCTGCTGATGCTGAACCAAACGCCGGAAACGATTAGAAGAGACACTAAGGCGGCCATCCTCAGTTCAATCTTCCTTCTTTTCAAAAACCGGCGCTGGTTTGTCCGAATTCCCAAGTGCTCCCTGAGGGCTTCAACCAATTGCCTTTTTCCATCAATGGCCAACACATCGAAGCCTCGGGTTATGGTAATTGATCCCCGTTCCTCCGACACGACAATAACCATCGCGTCGGTGGTTTCAGATAATCCCGCCGCGGCCCTGTGACGGGTCCCGTAAGCGCTGGGGAAATCCTTTCGATGTGAAAGAGGAAGAATAACCCCGACTTGTACAACCCGGTCTTCGGCAATGATGGCCGCCCCGTCATGGACGGGATTGTTGGGCCAGAAGATGCTTTCAATCATCTCCGTGGAAGCCCTGCCATCCCACGGAATCCCTTGCTGGACAAATTCCTCCAAGTCCTCTTTTCCGGGCAGAACGATTAAAGCCCCGACACGTCTTTTCGCCAGATTAAAGACGCTTTCGGTAATAATTTCCACTGGGGTTTTCAACGGCCTCCGGGGTAGACCCCAAAGAATCGCCCAGATGTTTCGTGCACGGAAAACGGATCTGATTTCGTTCCTGAAAACCACAATGACAATCAGAGCGGCAACTGCGATAATGCCCTCCATCATCCAGCTGGTCAAAATGAGTCCCAGGGACACGGCCAATCTTTGCAGAATCCAGAAAAAGGCGATCCCAACAAGTACTCTGAAGGCATCCGTTCCTCTAAAAAGCGCGTAAAGGCGAAACAGGATATAGCTGTTAAACGCGATGTCGATGAAGTCCTGCCATCGAATGCTGGATATGAAAATCAGAAGTTTCTGCAACACCTGTCACTCCGTAACACTGAACCGCAGGATTCGAAAAATTTCACCTTCCGAATCCGTTATTTCAACTCGCCAGGGGCCTACACCCATATTTCGAATACGTATTTTGCTGAAGCTGGACCACTTGGGCGGCTTGAGGGTTAGTTTTAATTTTCTCTTGAGCTGGTCCCGTTTGAACCAGTTATGGTGGACAACCGTTTTTTCAGGCACCGGGTCAAAAGCGGTGAAGCAGGTGACACTACCCAGTGCCACACTGAATATGATCGTCTCGTTGACAGGCGCCAGTTCTTTCAGGCTCTCACACATAACCGCTTCGACAAGGGTGAGCTGAAGCGGCGGTTCGGGCGGTGCACCTCCGCCCTCTTTATCACCATCAGCCCCGTGAATGCTTGGGGCGAAACAAAAAAAGACCGCAAAAAGCAGGCATAAGGATTTACTTTTGTTCCATATCTTTTTCATGGAAAAATTTTCCCTACAGGATCAGATATGATATTATTATCACTCTTTCTAATCAATTTATGATATTTAAGCTATAGTTTTCGGAGACAGTAAGGATATCTTTTAAGGAAAACATCCCTTAAACCGAAATGTTAACATACCAAAACCATCCTGTTTTTTCAATACATGAAAGCGGGTAAAGAATGAAAATCTTTCGTAGTTTTACCTGTGGACTTTGATTGCCTTCTGTGACACAATTTCGGTCCGTTAAGAAAACAAGGAGATGAGCCATGAACCCAAAGGTCCCCACCCGGGAAGACGCTTTCGCCCTGCTTCGGGAATACAATAAGAGTGAAAGCCTTATCAAGCACGCCCTGGCTGTTGAGGGCGTCATGCGCTACTTCGCGAGGAAACGAGGCGAAGATGAAGACAAGTGGGGCATCATCGGTTTGGTGCATGACCTGGACTATGAAAAATTTCCGGAAGAACACTGCCGGAAAAGTAAAGAAATCCTCGAGGAAAAGAACTGGCCCGAGGAATATATCAGGGCCGTTATCAGCCACGGGTGGGGCATCTGCTCTAAGGTAGAACCCGTTACAGAACTTGAAAAAGTGCTCTATGCCATTGACGAACTGACGGGACTGGTCGCCACAACCGCCCTGATCCGGCCTTCAAAAAGCATTCTGGACGTTAAGCCCAAATCCGTCAAAAAAAAGTGGAAAGACAAACGGTTCGCAGCAGGCGTTGACCGTACCATTATTGAAAAAGGCGCCGGCATGCTGGGTGTTGAAATTTCCGATCTCATCACAGATACCCTTTCGGGAATGACGGAAGTGGCCGATGAAATCGGCTTGAAAGGCACACCCCAGGCCGATGTGGGAAAATCATGAATCTGGCTCAATTTCCAAGAAGACGCTATACGGTCGGACAGACACCCATTGAAAAGCTTCCCCGCTTCTCCAAGGCCGTCGGCGGACCTGATATTTATATGAAAAGGGATGACCTTCTGGGTTTGACCGCAGGCGGTAACAAAACCCGCAAGCTGGAATTTCTGGTAGCCGACGCGCTGAAGCAGGGTGCTGACACCTTGATCACCAGCGGTGCTGTTCAGTCCAATCACTGTCGTTTGACCCTTTCAGCCGCGGTCAGGGAGGGGATGAAATGTCGGCTGATTTTAAATGAGCTTATTCCCGGCAGTTATGATCCAAAAGCCGGCGGCAACATCTTTCTGTTTCATCTGCTGGGGACTGAAAAAATTGAGATCGTATCCGATGAAGCGGTGCTGAGTGCGGCGATACAGAAAACTCTGGACGACTTGGCCGAAAAAGGAAGGCAAGGGTATGTAATCCCCATGGGCGGCTCCAATCCCATTGGCGCCACCGGCTACGTGGCCTGTGCCCAGGAAATCCAGGACCAGATTTTCAACCAGGGAACCCCTATGGATGCCGTCGTATGCGCCAGTGGTAGCTCCGGCACTCAGGCGGGTCTTGTCACCGGGATGGCGGGGTGTAACATGAATATCCCGGTCATCGGCATCAATGTGGGCGTTACGGAAAAAGGCCAGGCGGATGCGGTTTATGAATTGGTCAGGGAAACCGCTGAACATGTGGGCATCACCACCGCCATACCCCGTAGCGCCGTTATCTGTTTTGATGATTATGTGGGACCGGGCTATTCCCTTCCCACACCGGAAATGGCCCGGGCAGTTCGGCTTCTGGCCGAAACGGAAGGGATACTTCTGGACCCGGTCTACACAGGCAAAACCATGGCGGGGCTGATCGATCTCTCCAGGAAGGGCTATTTCAAAAAAGGCCGGAACGTGCTTTTTGTGCATACCGGGGGCGCAACGGCCCTGCCCGTTTACCAGGACTATCTTCTTGCCCATCAAACCAACGCCCCTGTTCTTAAAGAAGGGCCTTCCTAGGAGAAACCACCCCATTGCCCCTCGATGCCATCATTATTGCGGAAGCCGGCGATGTGGGTTCCGCCGATATCATCCATGAGCGCCTACGCCTGGACGGTAAAGTTGCCACCATACAGGTTATCAAAAACTTCCTGAAAAACAAGGGACTTGTTATCCCCCCCGTGGAGGGAAGCGGCATCATGAATTGGGGCGCTGCATACCGTTTAAACGGCATCTACCTTCTCTCCTACCTGCTGAAAGGCGGCCTTCATGTTAAACTGATCGACCGCTATTTCAAAGACAAAGCCGGTTTCAGGGAAATGCTCGCGGAGACCCCCCGTACGGTGGTCATCTCCACCACCTTTATTCGCAACAAACAGACGCTCCACAGGCTTGTGGAAGATATCCGTGACCAGGCACCGGATATTTTCATCATCGCAGGGGGACCTTTTGTAAATCTGTCCTACCGCATGCTGCAGCGATCAAATGACCCGGGCTATGAAACCCGCCTGGCCGAAAACGATTTCCTCTTTTTTCAAAATGAGCAACCCCGGGTCAATTTATACATCACGGGCCTTCAAGGGGAAGATATCCTGTTGGCGGCGTTGCAGCGAATCCGCCTCAATCACCCGTTGGATGACCTGCCCAACACGGTCCGTTTTGATGAAAAAAGATATTCTTTTTCAGAACAAAAAGACTATTTTTTCGACAACCTGAACACGTCCATTTCGTGGAAGTCGCTCCCCGGAAAAATTTTCAGACCGGGGGTTATACCGTTGCAAACCAGTAAGGGATGTCCCTTCAGGTGCGCTTTCTGCAACTTCACTAAAGATCGCAGGCTCATGTTCATCAAAAGTCCGGACAGGCTGGTGGAAGAACTCAGAGCCGTTTCAGCACGCGGGATCAGATTTGTCCGCTTCACAGATGACAACTTCAGACATGGCAGGGGCAATCTCAACACCCTTTGCAGGCGTATCATCCAGGAAAACATTTCCGTCAAATGGATGACCATGGTTCGGGCGACCGCGCTGGAAGGCGTCGATTTTGAACTGCTGAAAGAATCCGGCTGCATTGAAGTGCTCCTCGGCCTGGAATCAGCCGACCCGCAAATTCTGGCGAACATGCACAAAAATGCCAATCCCCGGCTTTATGCCAGAGTGGTGAAACAACTCCTTGCAGCAGGAATTGACGTATCCTGCTATTTTCTCTTTGGTTTTCCCGGAGAAACCCAGGAGACGGTCCAAAGAACCCTGGATTTCATCAGGCGCATTGAGTTCCCGGAGCTTCCGGGGACCCTTTCATGGGCACTTTTCCCATTCAGTCTGGCGCCGCTCAGTCCTGTCTATGAACCCGAAATACGGCAGAAGTATGGGTTGACCGGCTACATGGATAAGTGGCAGCACCGTACCATGGCATCGGGGGACGTCATGGGTCATATCAGCCAGGTTTTCAGTGCCCTTGAGCACTCCTGCCCCATGTACAGAAACGACAACCTGGGGATGCTCCATGATGATCTTTTACCAGCCGAGCGAAAACGGTTGTTTTTGGCCCGTCACCGGCTTTCAAAACGGGCCATCAAGGAAAACCTTTCCGAAGCCGAAATCATCGAAGCATTTTCTTTTGCTTTTTCTGATGGCAGTCCGGATCTCGAGGCTCCCGCAAGTTGACATTTTCTCAATTTCCGTGTTACAAAACTCCACCATTAAAAAATGACCATCAACCCGAGCAAGAAAAGGAGTTTCCATATGCAACACGCCATAAAAAACACAATCGCCCTTCTGGGTATTCTGGCACTTCTGGCCGGATGTTCATTTTCCTATTCCAGCGGCACATCCAGTGATTCGAGCAAATCCAGTTCGGCATCATCAGGCGCATCGGAAACAGACCCGAAAGATGCAAAAAATAGCTTTATGAGTGATGTCAGCGCTTACACAACCAGCGCCGCAAAAGGCGATGACGCGCAAGCTTATCTGCGGGAATTGGGCAGCATTGCCGAACGACACGGCATCACCGATTGGGAACGGGACACAGCCACATACAATGCTATCGGCACCGGACTGAGACGGGCCGGCATCAGCCGGGATAACGTCAAAAACGTTTATTTCGTCCAAGACCTGGCAGCAAAAGAAAAAAACGCCCTTGTTCTCATCCTTGAAAGTTATCAGCCCTGAATCAGAGAGGTTTCGGGATACAAAGGGGTGACGGACCAAAGAGATGCGTTTATCCCGAAAATCTGCCTTTTATGCCCTTTTTATAGGGATCTTTATCCTTCAGCTGACGTCTCTCCCTCGGCCGCTTCCGGCCGAGGGAGAGACGTTGTCCCCTTCACCACCCTTTCAATTCATCTACATTGATGCCAATGTGGGCGGCTCCAGCGGCGGGCACGGCGCCTTGCGCATCAATAACACCGTCTATCATTTTCAATATTTTCCCGATGGGCTGTTCAAACTGGTTCGAGAACGATGGCCCTATTTCCGGTATATCTATAACGATCTGGAAAACCGAACACTTTATGTGGCTCACATTCATATTAAACGCCATGATCTTCAGACACTTCAGGAGCACCTGGACCGATATTATCTGATCCAGAAAGCCCATATGGCACGCCTGGGCGAACTGTCTGCCGACACCCAACTCCTAAATGATCTGAGCCGTAGCCGTTTCCGGATATCCGTCAATGGCGCTGGGCTGTTTTCCTTTGACAGCCCCTCCGATGAGGTCAGCACCCAACTGCGATCCGCGGTTATCGATACCTATGGGGAAAAGTATTTAGAGCGCGCCGTAGAAACCCTGGACCGGGAACTGTCAAAAATACCTCTTGAGGTCCCCAGCATAGAACCGATTAACATCGACAATGACGTCTATCCGCCTCCAGTAAAGAGTTTATCCAAAAAATATGCCGAAAACCGACTTAAGCGGACTGCCCTGTGGGTTTTAGATCGGGCATCGCCAATCCGGAAAATCGAACTGACGGACATGGACCATTTCATTCGTCCCGGTGACCGAAGGGGCTTGACAAAAGATGAGCGGAATAAACTTTCCGCCTATGCTGAGGCCCTTAAAGCGTCCGTGATCCATCTGCCGGCCTCCAGCCGGCCTGACTGGGGATATCCTTTACTCTTGGCCAATGCCAGGTACCAGGCGGTCATGTGGTCCCTTAAACGAAACAGGCTCTATCTATTGGATCCTTTTCCGGAAGGCGCCAAATCCGTGTCCCCCAAAACATTGGAGGAAGACCCCACCGTAACCGCAAGGTTGGCTGATCGTGCATGGCGAAAGTACTGGGATATCCGCCGAAGTACCTTTGCCGGCCCATCTTTGGATAATCGGGCTTTGGATGAACGAGCTTTGGATGAGCGGGCCTATAATCGATTGGAAGAGGGTGCCGGGCGTTTTGCCGAGTTGGAAAAGGGGCGTTTGACCGGTAACACCATTCGGGTTGCCTATGGTAGACTCATACCGTCCCGTTCTGGAAAGACCCCCCTGCCCGCCCCCAACCTTTCACAACGGGCCATAAACCAATCACTGAGCGAAGCCCGCCTGAACCGGGACATCTATAATGATCAATTAAAACGCTGCTACCCGTATCACCTGGTCAACAACAATTGTGCCACCGAACTCATTCGGAGCATCAATACCCCATTTCAAAGCCGGGAACGGATTACAGAAGCGCTGGGAGAGGAAATCGTGCCGGGTGAAGATTTCGGCTTTATCCCTTTCCGTCTGTTTGGCCTTGTGAAAGACCGTTTTCGGGTCACTAAAATTGACGTGTTGCCCGGTTACAGAAAACGGATGATGTTTCGCACGGCGCAAAATGAACCCGAAAACACGGGCCTCTATTTTCGTGAGTGCAACACCCTGACATCTACCCTCTATCCTGGTGTGGAGGGAGATACGCCTTTTCTTTTTTTTACCGATGATGTGGTCTGGATTCGCCCCGTCTATGGGGCCATCAACGGGGCATACGGACTGATTACCGCGGCTCTGGGCATTTTTACCCTGCCCTTGGATGGTGGTGATTTATCCCTCGCAGGCCTTAAGGGGACCCTGTACAGTCTGCCCGAACTTTTTTTCTTTAACATCCGAAAAGGTAGTTTCAATTATGTGGACGACCCTGCCGATTCAGAAATTGAAACATTGGAACGCTCTGCACCGGCATTTGATCGGCACGTATATCCGTAGAACAAAAACCATATCAGCGGCATTGTAGAGTTGAAATTTTTTTGAGAAACCCGTATCCTGCTCCCGTCGATCGCCCGCGTTGTTTATTGTGAAAGGAAAACCAATGAATGTAACGAACGCAAAATTGATGCACTTTGTTAATATGAACGACCCCCGGAGCGTTCTGGAAGAGGTCAAAACAACTGTTTCCATGATTTTTCAAAACTTTGATTTTGGAACCATCGATCTTGCCTTCAGCGATTTTCTGAATCTATTCGCCGGAAAATACCCCGGCTACCAAAAGTGCAATACCCGTTATCACGACTTAAAACACACGACGGACACCTTTATGGCGATGACCCGGTTGATTCATGGCGCGACCACAACGGGAGTAAACATCACCGGAAGAGGGGTTTCTCTCGCCCTGGTCAGCGCTCTGATGCATGACACCGGCTACATTCAAACCGCTGATGATCAAACAGGAACAGGAGCGAAATACACCCTTTCTCACGTGGATTTGAGCATCGATTTCATGTCGGATTATTTTAATGATAAGGGTTATCCCCGGGAGGATTTCATTTTCTGCCGAAACATTGTTAAATGCACAGGCGTTGACGTGGGTATTGAACGTATTCAGTTTTCAACTTCCGAAAATGAGCTGCTCGGCAAAATGCTGGGAACAGCGGACCTACAGGGTCAGATGGCGGACCGGGGGTATCTGGCAAAACTCATTTACCTGTACCATGAATTTCGTGAAGGCGGAGTTGCGGGGTATGAAAGCGAATTGGATCTACTGAAAAAAACCCCCGACTTTTACCGCGTGACCGTTAACCGTTTCGAGGAAAAGCTGGGGGGTGTCCGGCGTTATATGCGGCACCATTTCAAGTCGCGATGGGACCTGGACGAAGACCCCTACAAGACGACCATCGAAAAACATATTGTCTATCTTAGGCACACCCTTCGATATCACTCCGACAATTATCGTTATCACCTAAGTCGGGGTTATCTGATTCCTGATGTGGATGAACAGGTCAAAACTCATTGCCAACTTAACACCGGCGACGCATCCTGAGGAGAAAATCAACGCCTGCTCGTCAATGGCCGTTAACGCATTCAATATATTCGGCCCTATCCATTTTTCCGATACCGCACCAGTAGGCCGGCCAGTTGATCTCATCAATAATATTGGCATCATCGTGTCCCGAGTAATAAGAACGCGCATAATGTTGACGATCATCATCGTTAATTATCATTTTCGGATAAAGGTCAACCAGGGACTCCTCCAGAGGCGTCTTCATGGAATAGGCTTCACTGAAGACATAATAGGTACTGAAATCCGGCGATGAAAGCGCCAGATCACAGTTGATGGCGCGATAATCCAGCGGTTTCCAGTCTTCTCCCCGAAGGGTGATCACCTTGAACGCCGGGTTGTTGCCGAACTGGGGACTCACGGCCGGGGTAACAATAGTTGTCTTATACGGTTCCCCATCACGATCAAGTATCAGTCGGTATTCGTCCATGTGGGTATGGCCGGAGAAAATAATTTCAATAACGGATGCATATTGCCGGCATATTTCAAGGAATCGGTTCCGGCAGGATTCCTTCCAGAAAACATTTGCATCAGAGATTTTTCCGCTCGCATCCATATAGTTCTTAACCGTACTGTAAACGCTCATTCCGGTGGGTATATGGGAGACCACAAAAACTTTCTTTTTGTCCGCATGCGCCTTCTCAAGAACCTGTTCCAACCAGTCGAGTTGTGCCGTGGGGACGTTATCAGGTGCATCCGTACAACCCTCTGTCCTGTGATTTGAAAAAAGAATGCTGTTCACACACACAAAAATGACTTTGCCGCCCGGGGGCTCGGCAACGAAATATCCCCCGGCGGGGTAGGTGCTGAAAAAGTTTTCCCGGTCAGCCCAACCCAAAAGAAACGTATTGTAAAATGCTTCGGCCGTATCGGCCAGAAATGCCCCCCCGGGGACCAGTTGATAGTCGCCGGCGTAGGAATCATTGTTGCCCAGAGTAAACATCACCGGAACAGAGCCCATCCGTTCACGAACCTGGGTAGCGAAAAACACCACGGTCTTATAAACGAAAGAACGTAATGCGGCGAAATCTTCTTCCCCGTAGAGTTTAAAAAACTTTTCGGGAAACTGATGGGCCAGAATATCACCTGGAAAGATAACCGCCTGACCTTCACCCACATTCCGGGAGGCTGCCGCCAGTGCCCGTTTTAAAAGGGGATAATTGGTTTCCTGACCCCATGATGAAAGATCGGTGACCGTTGAACTCTCAAAAATATCCGCCCATTCTTCCACAGGAGAATTGACCAGGTCATCGAAAATAGTCGTATCGTAAAAGGGCGTAAAATGAACATCAGAGATGATCACAAGCGGCAGTTTGGACTGCGAAGATGGCTCGGAAGTATCACTGCTGCAACCGGCTGACAAAAAAATCATCAGAACACTCACCATCAACACAACATGACAACGGCATTTTTTGAAAATAGAGATTGTTTTCATTTAATCCCTCCTACCCACATATTCTACCAGGCCCCGCACCACTTTTTCAGCATCCCGCTGACGCAATTGCTCAAACCTCAAAGCCCACGCATGATCCGTATAAGCCAAATTCCTTAACTCCAACATCACGCTAATGGGGGCCGGATTGTTTCGAAGCACATAGAGGTTCTGACCACGAATAAATGTACCCGCTCCCAAAAAAGACTGCATGGATTTTGCAAAATTCCTCGATTTACGATCCGCCTTCCCGGTCCTTCTGTTTCGATAATACAACACCAGGGGGGCATTGGGAGCGCTGTGATCAATATCCGCATGAAAAGAGAGAAAAATGCGCCGATTTTGAGGGACATTTTTGAAGGCATTTCCGGCAATATTCATGCGACGGGAGAGGTTTCCGTTACGCCCGCCCTTTGGCCAATGACTCTTTTTATTCCCTTTGTTGTACCCCCGGCTGTTATAAACCTCGTTTTTTTCATTGACGAAGGTCTGAACCGGCGGGTCGGAATGACGGATCAGATGATTGGGGCTCAGGAGGGTCAGGGTCACATGGGCCCCGTGCAGGCGGAGCATCACATATACCCTGAGAGCAATGTCGTATACATATTCATCTTCAACCACATACACCTTGTTGCCGTTGCCGTCCAGATTGGCCACCACAGCTCCCGGATCCAAACCACCGTGCCCCGGATCCAGCACAATATGCCATCCTTTTAATTTATCGCTGAGACGGCCCATCCGGGAAATCTTTTTATCAAAAGCGGTCTGGAGTTTTCGGGCCCGCTTAAAGGTGTTCCAGAGTGACAGGGGGGCGCTTTCATAATACCGACGATTCTTCTGACGGCGGGCTTTTGGGCGACGGCCGTAATAGGGACCGTTTCCCATGTTGATTTTTTTAAACCCACCGGAAGAGCCCATCAGATCATCCCAGTTGATCTCGCTGATTTTAAGCCACTCCCTTCCTTTGCGCAGCAGGGGATTAACCTTCAACCGATCCCCCGGATGAATCAGGGCGGTGCGCATGTTATTGGTGCGTTTCAAATCCGCCACACTCATCTGATGGAGACGGGCAATCCTGACCAGGGAATCGCCCTTTTTAACGGTATAGGACCCAAAGCTTTTGGCCGGCTTCGCCCCTAATTGAAGTTCCTGCCCCGGATAAATCCGGTTGGAGGTGAGCCCATTCAGGTTTTTAATCTCCGCCACGCTCAATCCGTACGCTTGCGCCACTTCCCAGAGCGCATCCCCACGTTCCACAATATGGATATGAGGTTTCGTTGCTTTGAGACGCAACTCCTGTCCCACCACAATTTTATTCCCATCAATATCGTTGATGCGCTTTATCTCTGATACACTCATTCGGTATTTGAGGGCGATTGAAGACAATGTCTCTCCCGAGCGCACCACATGTACCGCTTCTTCCAATGAAGATGGCCTCAGTTGCAGGGTCTGCCCCGGATAAATCCGGTTCTTTTTGAGACCGTTAAGTTGTCTGATGAGGCTCACAGCCACATCAAAGCGCTGTGCAATGGCGGAAAGGTTGTCTCCCGGCTTGACCCTGTATTCAAACGGTTCGTCTTCAACTTCTCCAGCGTTTTTCTTAATGGAGGGCGTTCTGCCCGGATCCCGGGTTGAACCCAGTCTGAGTTTCTGGCCCGTGTATATTCGATTTCCTGAAATGCGGTTCAGTTTTCGCAGTCGGGAAATGGGAATGTTCGACTGAAGGGCTATTTCCGAAAGGGTGTCGCCGCTTTTGACGATATAAAAATTAGAGGGGACGGATTTTATCAGCAGGCGCTGCCCTTCAAAGATTTTGTCGCCAGACAGTTTGTTCCACTTCCTTAACGCCTTGATGGAGACCTTATATTGAACGGCGATTTCCCCCAGGGTGTCTCCCTTTTTTACCCTATAAACAGACTGGGGCTCCGCTTTCCCGGCTTGGACCTCAGGAACGTCTCCACCAACCAGGGCGATCAACGCAGCGGTTGAAAGGAAGACGGCAAAGAAAAATATGTGGCTGGTTTTGAAACGGTGAGCTTTTCGTAGGAAGTGAACTGAGTTCATATTGTGGTGTTATATCACTGGAAATGAGTAAAATGGCGTTGTGCGAACTTTCTAGCACGGGAACCACCTTTCAGGCAATAACTATTCCGTCCCATCACCTTCCGTGGTCGGCAGGTATACGCGAACCGAGGTTCCCACATCCAACTTTGATTCAATGCAAATGAGCCCGCCATGATTTGTAACAACCCCATAGGCTGCGGACATCCCCAATCCGCGACCCACAAAGTGGGTCGTAAAAAATGGATCATACACCTTCTCCAGAGTTTTTGAATCCATACCTTTCCCGTTGTCCTCAACGTGAAGGCATACATAGTACTCGGGTTCATGATTGGGATATTCACGCTGCAGGGTCTCATTCAACATCTCTTTTTTACATGAAATTTGAATGACGCCATCCTTTTCGACAGCCTCAACGGCATTTTCAAGAACGGCTGTAATCACCATGCTGAGTTGGTTCGGTTCTACGGTAACGCTTGGCACATCCGGCTCTGGATTGAACTCCATTTGGACGGAATCGGGGCTATTCCGGCGCATGGACAATACAATTGGTTGCACAAAATCGCTGATGACAAGCGGTTTGGGATGGTACCTTCCTCCGAGGCCGCTGGCCAGAAGCTGGGCGGTTAAATTCGCCATGCGGTCCGCAGCCCGCTTCATGGGTCTAACGCAATGCATGATTTTTTCATTGTTTGAAAAATCCATTTCCAGAAGCCCGGTGTGAGCGGTAATGGAAGTCAGGGCGTTGTTAAAATGATGAGCGATACCACCCGTCAGGGTGGCCATGGCTTCCATCTTCCGCATTTTCCGTGTCTGCTCTTCAAGGCGCTTGCGATCACTGATATCGTGTATGGTGGCCAGAATGGCGTCTTCCCCCCCGATTGAAATCCGGCTTGAATAAACCTCCACATCTATGACGGTGCCGTCACGGCGCACATCTCTCAGTTCGTAGACGGCTTCCAATTTTTCCGGCCATCGCTTCCGCCGATCCTCAAGTATCTTTCGATCCTCTTCATAGATAAATTGGAGAACATCCTTTCCCAGAACTTCCTTTTCGTCATCATAGCCATGCAATTCCAGCCATTTCCCATTAACCTCAATAATCCTGCCGTTTTTTGCCAGGCTCCTGGCTTCTCTTGACTCACGAAACAGGGTCCGATAACGCATTTCACTCTGCTGAAACGCTTCCTTCGCACCTTTAAGATCCTTGTGCATCCGCATGAGCTTTTTATTTTGCGCCTCCAGTTCAACCTGGTAAATCTGAAGATCCTCAAGAAGATTTCGAATATCACCGGCAGACATCTTTTTGAGGGAAGAAGCGCTCCTGGTAAGCATTTCTTCCGTCTGCCGCCGAAGCTTTAAAACGCTTTTTACGCCTGTGCCTTCCCGTTTCATGGGGATACCTCCCTATGGGCTGCGAGGTTTTCAAATTCAGGATGAACCGCAGTCGCCAGCAAAACAAAAAAAGCCCCCGGGACATAAATCCGAACAGGGGGCTGCATCACTGTACAACAAAAAGCTCTTCGGCAACCTGGCAATCATGACCTGTACGGTTTTAGACCCACGGCTTTGCGGCCCCTCCTTTCGAAGGGTTTGCCTTTTCATCAGTATTTATCAAAGAGTCTATGATAGAATAATGGTTGTGTAAAGGGAAAATCAGTGAGTCCTTTTACGGTCAAGGATTTGAAAATGCTTCTCACCCTTTTTTTGCTCCGGAGATACCACTCCATCAAAAAAAATTGACATGCGCCCGGCAATGGTTACTTTTGAACTCAAATGACACAGCATGCAACATGATGCAACGCATATTACGCACTTTCAGAAGGAATCCTCACCATGAAAAAAATGCCTCTTCCGGTAAATCGTGACAACTGTGGAAGTGTCCTCAGGGAAATTCGGCGGAAATTCGGCACCATGTCCATGGCTGAACTTGCCAAGACACTCGGCGTATCGCGAAGCACGGTTATGAGGATCGAAGCGGGAAAGACACTCCCTTCCGAGGAACTGTTGAATCGCCTGAAAGCCATCCAACTGATCGGCATCAGCAAATTCCGGGAGTTGTCTCAGAAAGACAGGGACCATTTCGCCATATTCATGAATGGGATCGGGGAAAACGCAGATGATTTTTCAAACGAAATGACCACCCATATGGTGAAGGCCCTTACGCCTTCCGGGATACTGGCCGGATTGGGAACCATCGCGAGCGCGTCCTTGAACATGTCCACATCAGTTGTAAGCGCCGTCCCGGTTCTTTCAAGTCTGGCCGGATATGGCTTGGTAAAGGGATTAAAGGCCATTCTTGAGGCAAACGATCTGAATTGCACCGAAAAGAATGGCGTCTGGGAAATCACCACAAAAGGTGAACAAAACACAGTTTCTAAACAGGAGGGAGCAAACATGGACAAAAAGAAAGCAGGTGTGAATACGGATTTTGGTCTTGGCGGTCTTTTTAAGGGTTTGGGAGATTTGATTGAGGCGGCCTCAAAGCTGGCGGAAAAAGGTGAAGGGATATCCAAATCGGGGGAAATTGATTTCAGCGGTTTAAACAAAATCAAGGGACTCAAGGATTTGAAAGGCGTTTACGGCGTAAAGGTTGGCACCATGGCCGATGGACGGCCGTCGGTCCAACCTTTCGGGAACATCAAAAAAACCGCTAAAAAAACCCCCAAAGGCCCGGTGGTGGAAGAAGTACGCGAGCCCATCATCGACATCTTCGATGAATCGGAAGAAATTGGTGTTGTGGCTGAAATGCCCGGCATTGACGAAAAAGATGTTCAAATTGAAATCAAGGGGGACATTTTGAATATCACCGCTGAAGGAAAAACCAGGAAATATCAAAAAGAAGTGCTGCTTTCCCGTGAAGCCACGGCCGAAAACATGACCTGGTCCTATAAGAACGGAATACTGGAAATAAAGATCCCAACCGGCGGCAATTAAGGTTCATGGTTATCGGTTCACGGTTGAAAAAACCGTAAACCGAGAACCTTGGGCAGGTCCCCCGCCAACACCCGTGGACTGTACCATATAGGAGGCGCACGCCATGAGAAACTTGATTTATGTCCCCGTCATTCATGAGGCAGCGGATTTGGGCAGTATTTCAGCCGTTGCCGATAAGAATGGGCATGATATATTCGGGCAAACAAAATGGGAAACCCACAAAGAAATCGTGAAATCCTTTTGGGGCCGGATTTCGGAATATTTCCAGGGGATTGACGCAGATGGTTTGGAAATCTTTCAGGACGGGTTGCCGGTGGGTGGGGAAATTGCCCACAGAATCATCCATGAAGGCGCTGAAAAGGGAAGCAGAAACTACCGGATTGTACAGAATCTGGTCAATCGGGGTGGCATTATAAAGAAAACTGAAGACGTTGAACTGCTTAAAAAAGAACTCATAAGAGCAAAACAACTCACTGAACAAAACTCGCACGGGGAAAAAGAAACCGGCCTCTTTCAAGACCCGATTGCGGGCGACCCATTAATCGCGGATCGAGACCGTTTTACAGCCCAGACCATCAATAAAACCCTCAAGCGGCGGGGTGTTCTCTTTATGGGGGCCTTCCATTCCGTACCGTCTTATCTTGACAAAGATATTAACGTCCTGGAACTCAAAAAAATCGAGCAGGTAAGGGCCTATTTTAATATGGTGTACGCGGACGGGCCGCAGGAGTTATTGGCATCACTCTCCGCCTATATGATATCACCCATCAAACCTTCGCTCTAAAAATCACCCCCGCCGCAATAGATGATTCAACCCGTCCTTTCTACCCTTGACATTTTCCATATAATCACAGTAGCATCCACATATCGGTCCTAAAGAACCCGAATCCAATTTCTCGAAAACAATCCCCATGCCCAAAAAAAACATCCTGATCGCCGACGACGAAAGTAGCATTCGAAGATTGTTTGAAAAACTGCTTCGAGATGAAAAGCACAGGCTTTTTTTTGCACCGGATGGCGAAGAGGCGGTGCGGCTTGCTAAACTGCATCCCATGGATCTGGCCGTACTGGATATGGTCATGCCTAAGATGGGAGGGCTGGAAGCGCTTAAAGAAATTAAAGCCATTGATGAATATACTGAAGTTCTGATCATTACGGGCAACGCGGAATTCGAGAGCCTCAATGAGATACTTTTTGATTACGGTGCCGTAGATTACCTGATCAAACCCTTTGACATGGCAGAGCTGAAACTAACCGTAAAACGAGCCCTTCACAATAGGGAATTGTCTCTAAAAAACACAAATGAAAACAAAGAATTAAGAGCCCGTATTGAAGAGTTGGAACAGGACTTCAAAGAAAAAACGTTTCGCCTGAGAGAATCCCAGATCAAATATAAGAATATTGTCAGCAATTCCACCGATGCCATTGTGGTCCTCCAAAAGAATCTTTTGAAGTTTGTCAACATTCGGGGGATGGAATTGACGGGCTTTTCCCACCATGAAATAATGAACGCCCCGTTCACTGATCTCATGCATCCCGAGGACCGTGGCCAGGCACTGGAAAGATATGAACGGCGAATGGCAGGCGAGCAGCTGCCCCCCGAAAACAGGTTCAGAATATTAAAAAAGGACGGCTCCTTTTTGTGGGTGGAAAACCGAACGGTGACCACCACCTGGCAGGATCAGCCGGCGACCCTCAATTTCCTCCGGGACATTTCACAGCAGAAACGCATGGAAGAGATGATGATCCGGTCTGAAAAAATGGCATCGCTGGGACAACTTTCCGCCGGACTTGCCCACGAGCTCAGAAATCCACTGGCCGTCATCAGTTCATGCGCTCAGTTCTGTGTGGAAGACATGGAACTCGAACGCCTGGTTTCTGAAAATTTCCAGGTTATTCACCGAAACAGCCAAAGAGCAAGCAAGCTCATCAGCGAATTATTGGCCTTTGCCCGTCCGGACAGCCTCAACTACAAATCCGTGAACCTGAATCAATTGTTTGAAAGAATGCTGCGTATGGCAGAACTGGAAACGGACCCTTCACATATCACATTTGTGAAACAGCTGGAAGTGGACCTTCCCGAAATTTCGGGCGACGAAGAAAAGCTCGGGCAGGTCTGTCTCAACCTGATCCAGAATGCCATGCAAGCCATCTCCGGAAAAGGGATCATTACCATTGAAACCCGGCGGGACAGCTCAGAGGATGCAATGCTGGAAATCAGCGTCGCCGACAACGGCCCCGGGATACCCCCGGAACATCGAAACCGCATATTTGACCCGTTTTTCACCACCAAAGATAGCGGTACGGGCCTGGGGCTCAGCATTTGTCACGCCGTCGTGGAACAACACCAGGGAATGATCAGCTTTGAGTGCGGGGAAGAGGGCGGGACACGCATGGCGGTAAAACTCCCCAAGAGAAAAGGAAAAGAGACCGAGCATCCCCATGAGAAATGAAATGCAGACGGAATCCAAAATCAAAATACTTCTGGTGGATGATGACGACGATTTCAGATGGGCCACCGGAAATATTCTAAACGCCGTGGGATACCATTGTATTCATGCGTTAAACGGGCAGGAAGCGCTGAATATTGTGGAGAAGGAGATTCCCGACCTGGTCCTCATGGATTACCGCATGCCCGGCCAGAACGGGTTGACGGTCGCCGCTGAAATGAAACGGCGGATACACGCCGTACCCATCATTATCATTACCGCTTATGGGGAAATCGACTCCGCGGTCAAAGCCATGAAGATGGGCATATATGATTACGTGACGAAGCCCGCGGACAATAACGATCTTCTTTTTACCATCAAGCGCGCCCTGGAAAAACAGGACCTGTTGCAGGAAGTGGAAAAACTGCGAACCGTCCTGGATGAACGGACCTCCCTTTATGAGTTGATGGGGAACAGCGATCCCATCAAGAAATTGGTTCGACGTGTGGAAAAGGTGGCGCCCACCCCGTTCACGGTTCTCATTGAAGGGGAGAGCGGGACGGGCAAGGAGCTCATGGCCCGCGCCGTCCACAACCTCAGTGGGGTAAAGGACGGCCCTTTTGTGGCCCTTGATTGCGGTGCAATTCCCGAATCACTGGTTGAAAGCGAGCTGTTCGGCTCCATGAAGGGTGCCTTTACCGGGGCGGACCGGGACAAACCCGGCCATTTCGAACTGGCAGACGGCGGTACACTTTTTTTGGATGAAGTGGGCAATCTTTCCCATGCCATTCAGCAGAAACTGCTTCGGGCGATCCAGGAACGCAGGATCAGGCCATTGGGCGGAAAAAAAACCGTACCCATAGCGGTCCGAATCATTGCAGCCACCAATCAATCCCTTGCGGAAGATCTCAAAGCGGGCCGGTTCAGATCTGATCTTTACTTTCGGCTGAATGAATTCTCCCTTAAAATGCCGTCTCTCAAGGAAAGAGTGGAGGATATACCCTATCTGGCCAAAAAATTTCTGGACGAGGCGGAAATTGAACTGAAAAAGAAGTGCAACGGCTTTTCCAAGGAAGCCCTGCTCGCTCTCAGCGCCTATCATTGGCCCGGAAATGTCCGTGAACTGCGAAATATCATCCGCCAGGCCGCCCTTCTTTGTAAAGAAGAGACCCCCATTCAAGTGCAACACCTGAACTTTATCGCACAACCGCTCTTCCCGGACAAGGGATCCCCCAACTTTTCAGTGACCCATCATGCTGAGGGAAAATCACTCAAGGAGATCGTCAACGACCGTGTAGCAGTTGTGGAAAAAGAGATTATCGGAAGGGTTCTAAAGGAAGAAAAAGGGAACAAAAGCCGGACAGCCAAAAAGCTCCAGGTGGATTACAAGGCCCTGCTCAGAAAGATCAAGGCATATGGGATTGGGTGATTGGTGATTGGTCATGGAACTGGGCATACCGCTCAGAGAACTGACCGGACGGTCGAAGTCGAGCCCGCCTGCCATTGGGTATTCCGTTCCAAGGGGAAAGGTTATAGCCCGTCAAAACAGGTACCGGCTGATTGAATAGTTTTTTACCAGCGATTTATAAAAATGTGCTGACAGGTCAATTTTACACGGTAAAATAGGAATATGATTTCAAGAATGCCCGATTTTCCCTTTGGGGAAAAAAGCTTTTTTCTCTTTGGTCCCAGACAGGTAGGGAAGAGCACTCTGGTGCGGCATGCTCTGCGCAACAAGGAGCATATTGAGATAGACCTGCTCAAATCAGAGACCCTGCTCAATGGCGTTCGGACCTGAGTGGCTTGATCTATAAATTATGAGGTCATTGGGTGTGGGTCATTGGTCATTCGCAGCTTCGGCTCTTGACATAGCGCCATCATACGCATAACATGCGCACAGTTCTGTTTCGCGAAGGAGAATATCATGGGGAAAGTCAGGGTAAACGTAACATTGGACAATGATCTTGCCGGATTCCTCAAAGGGTTTTCCCTCTCTCAAAGATTATCCATGTCGGAATTAATCAACCAATGGGCCTTGAATCTTAAGCGGTCTCAGGAAAACCAGGGGATGGAAACCATTTTGTCCTCCCCCGAATTTTACCGGTCCCTTTCGGAAACCCTCGATAACTGCCGCTCCGGAAAAACGAAGTGGCACAGTCGCGAAAAGGCTCTTGGCTATGAATGAGACCTATTCGGATCAATTCGTAAAATCCTTAAGAAAATTTGCCGCCATATACTGATTTATGCAACCGACCGAACAAATAAAGGCTTCTCTAAAGCGTGAATATCTCCTCCATTCAAACGCCATGGCATTTTATCAAAAAGTTCTGGGAGAATTTGAGCAAAAATACCAACTCGCCACACACACTTTTCTGAAAAGGTTTGAAGCCGGCGAAATGGGGGATGACGCCGATTATTTTGACTGGTACGCTTTTGCCGGCCTCCTTGACAATTGGCGTAAAACACAGTTGCACCCTACAGCGCGGTCTGATCCGCTTCCGGGAGCCATGCCCCGAGCCTGACCAAAGGAACCTCTACGGTCTTTTCGATTTTTCCCTCTTTGGCGATTCTCTCCAATTCTCTTGAAACGGCTGCCGAGTAGTATCTCTCACCACATTCATTGCAGATTTTCGCCGGGACATCCTCAATCACAATCAGCCTGTTCCCCCATCGGAAATCAACGGTTACCCGTTTTTCCTCCAAAAGACCCTTCCCACAAAAATAACACGTTTTCATTTTTCTCTACCTCCTTCTGGTGAAAGGGTCCTGCCATTTTGGCGGATTGGGAATATATACTGTTATGATCAAGAGATCATCCTGATCGAAAGTTCCGCATACCACATGTATCCACCTGGAATCCGACCCCTGACCCGCAATAAGGCAACTGCTTCCCCTGGGATCTTCCGGATAACTTTCCACAACCTTGCCATTTAATACGACCGCCATGATGTCGTCCACAGAAACCTGGTCCTTTCCACGTTCCATTTGAGCGTGGTGCGACAAATACACGCGCTCCGCCGACACCTTTTCTCTGGCCCATTCAATAAATGACATTGTTTTCATGTTCGCTAATTTTGGCGCCAACAGCGAGTGACATAATAGGCCAGGGAGCTGAGCTGGCCAATGACCAGCAACCAGCAACAACCGAAAGCCTAATCCGGAATCGCAAAATAAAACCGGGATTCCACCCCATACTCCGACTCAAGCCGGATTCCCCCCCCGTGCCACCGAACAATCCGTTTGGAGATGGCCAGCCCCATCCCCTCTCCAGGATATTCCTCCCGGGTATGGAGACGCACGAACATAAAAACATATCCTCCAGCTAAAAGCAATCTTCAAGGAAAAATGTGTAGGAGATTGGGGACGTTGTTGACAAATTGCACAAATCCTTGTTTAGCAGAAAATCGAATTGGCACAATTCGCTAACCAGGCTTTGGAGCGGGCAAAGCCGCTCAACTCGTCGTTATGAGGAGAGGAATTTGGAAAAATTTGAATGGATGGATTCCAGATAAGGCGCCTATAAACTTCTTTCCGGTGACCTATCTTTAGAACCATGATTAACAATATATGCAAGATTGGGGGTCAAGTCTACGTTTTACTCTTGTTAAAATAATAATTGTCAAAGGGCAAACGTAGACTTGACCCCATGTCCCACAACAGTACAGGTTGAAAAGTTTCGGGCCTGACACTTTCGTATTGACGCGCGACACTAAAGTGTGACATATTAGTGTCGGCTTTACTGATTTACGCAATCATGGAAGACGTATAAATTTGTTTCTCATAAATTTCTCAAGAGAAAATGATCATGTCACGTATTGTGCCTGCCGAAGAATTTAATCTGATCGAACAGGTGATTTCGGAGCACCCCGAGGGGATTGGGATTTCAGTGCTTGAGAAAGCTCTGGCCGTCAAGTTACTCAAAGCCCTCAATCGTCGCACATTACAGCGCCGTCTGAAACGTCTCCTTGCAGATAAGCGCATCGTAACCGAAGGGGAAAGCATATCACTGGTTTACAAGTGCGCCTCGAGCGTGGACATCATGGCTGTGCCTTTAGTCGCGGAGTCTTCAATCAGAGGCGAATCGGAAATTCACATCCCGGTTTCGCCGGAGGGCGGAATTGTCCGCGATCTCGTGCGGCAACCGCTGATGCGGCGTAAACCGGTCGGTTATCAGCGTTCATTCTTAGATGAGTACGAACCGGGCATCACCTTCTATCTCTCCGGAGCTCTGCGCGCCCAGTTCCATGAGATGGGCCGCACGTCTACGGGCGAACATCCCGCGGGCACTTATGCAAAAGAAATCCTGAACCGATTGTTGATTGACCTGTCATGGGCCTCTTCTCGTCTGGAGGGGAATACTTACAACCGCCTCGATACCAAAAAGCTGATCGAATTCGGTCAGGCGGCAGAGGGTAAAGACATACAGGAAACCCAGATGATCCTGAACCACAAGGCGGCCATCGAAATGCTCATTGAAGAAGCCGAGCAAGTCGGGTTCACTCCATTCACCTTTCAGAACCTGCACGCTATTCTGTCGGAAAACCTGCTGCACGACGAAAACACCTGTGGAAGGTTGCGCCGCCGACCAGTCGATATTTCGGGGTCGGTATTCTACCCATTGGCCATGCCCCAGGTTTTGGAAGATTATTTCCGTCTGCTGCTACAGAAAGCCTCCTCCATTCCCGACCCCTTCGAGCAGGCGTTTTTCGTGATGGTGCAGTTGCCTTATCTGCAACCTTTTGAGGATGTCAATAAACGTGTCTCTCGTCTTGGAGCCAACATTCCACTGATTCGGAACAACCTGTGCCCCCTGTCCTTTATCGACGTACCCGAGCAGGCGTACATAGATGGCACTCTGGCAGTGTATGAATTCAATCAAATTGATCTGTTGCGGGATGTATTCATCTGGGCCTATGAACGTTCGTGTCAGCGATACCTTGCAATCACGCAGACAATGGCTGAGCCTGATCCCCTGCGTATCCGCTATCGGGATGCATTGATCCTGGCCGTGCAGACAATTATCCGGAACCGTAAAATTCCATCAGCGCTTAATGTTCTGCGCTCGGCAGAAGGATTGGTACCGGAAAACGATCAGGAGGTCTTCGTTAAAATGGTGTTGGAGGCCTTGCAGCACATCCACGAGGGCAGTGTGGCCAGGTACCGGCTGAAATTGTCCGATTTTCAAGTGTGGAAGCCGATTCGGGATCAGCAAGTATAATTTGTCAACAACGTCCCCATGTCCATGGGTTCCCACGCTGGAGCATGGGAACCAGGAATTTTGTTATTCTTCGTTGTTTGAAATTGATTGCAACTGTTCAATTAACGGCGGCAGGTTTTCTTTGACTGTCTGCCAGATGATATTGTAGTCAATATCGAAATAACCATGTATCAAGCGGTTGCGCATTCCGATTATTTTTTGCCAGGGGACATCCGGATGTTCTTTGCGAAATTCAATGGATATTTTTGAGGCTGCTTCACCTATAACTTCTATTGAGCGTATAACAGCCCGGACGGTTTTGCCGTCTTCAACAAATTCATCAAATGAAATGCCTTCCGCATATTTACAGGCTTCACCTGCTTCATCGAGAATATGCTGCACGCGGATTCTATCTTTAGATTGCATATTCCACCCTCGCTTTTTCCAGGACCTCATCTCTGAAATACCGGCTGAGTTCAGCAGGTGTGCGCAGGTCGACTTTTCTGCCGAACATCTCCGAAAGCTCGATTTCCATTCCGGCAATATCAAACAACCCCGGCATATGGTCTTTGTCAAACTCCACAAGAATGTCAATATCACTGCCCGGCTCTAATTCATCACGCAGAGCAGAACCAAAAAGAGACATCTTAGTTATATGATGTCTCCGGCAGAATGTTTCCAGCTCCGCTCTGGGGATATAATCCGTGAGTTTGAACATAATACACCTCTCTTTTTATAGTGATATGACTCTTGAACTTTGAATACCCCGGTCATCATAGTTGGTATCCAGAAGCCACATGGCGATATAGGACCTCAAACTTGCGCTGGCAAGCCGCGGCAAGGGTAATTCTATCATGGCCCGCAACATACGAAAAAAGTCGATAAAGTTGCTTTTTCCCGTACCGTTTCCGCCAATGAGAACCTTCAAGTTTGTAAGCCTAAAATCTTCAAGCGCTAGAATCGACTTGAAGCCTACTATCGATAGACTATCTAATACGTGTGCCATATTTATATGCTCTCCATTTCCCACATTCCTTGCGGTTAACCCACAGCATCATATGCCACAATGCTCCCAGCGGGCATTCTGTGATATTGAGGCTGAAAAGACCATAGAAAAAATGTCAATCAGTTCAAGGGGGCTGGTGTAATCACCTGTTATTTCAGTAAATATTGGCGACAACCGGAACCGGTTACTTAGAAGCTTTTACGAACATCCTGCTTTCCCATGTTGCGAAGCCAGGGAGGTTCTATCTGATATGTTTAAAAACGGTCTTTAAGTATGAGAAACGATCAAGGTTCCACGCCAAAAAAGAAGTGTCGCTTTTGGGGGTCGACAGCGAAATTGATTCTGTTGAGTAGGCCATCCAACCCAATAAAGTTTGGAAGGGGAAGGTCATCATCAGGTATAAAAATCGTACTTTCAATTATTAGGTCGTCGCCTTCTTCAGCGCAGAGCGTTACGGGCCAGCGTACCAAAACGCCTGAAACCTGATCTCTTCGGATTACAAGTTCAATTGCTTCCGTAGCAGTTTGCCTATAATTGCTGTCCTCAACCTCGGCTTGTTCCTTGGACAGTACGCACCAAGGGGCACCTGTATCAATAACGGCAAGAGTCCTTGGAAGTTGAGCAAATCGAACCGAAACACATATTCTGTTATGAGGGTGACCCTCTATATGGTCTAGATATGAAGACCTCCCAGTCGTAAAGGGCACACCATTAGGACGCTGAAGCATTTTGCACTTTAAACCATCCTGGTAATTATAACATCTTCGTCATTCTTGAATCTCTTTGCCATTTCAGCGTAAGAGTTGGAAGCATCCAAGAGTTGACCATTAGAGACAGCAACCCACTTATTAAGAAACTTCTTCCCCTCACGCCTTAGAAAAGAAATAGTCTCATTGATGTGAATCGGCTTTGATTCCCTTACTTCGATAAATTTGGGTGGGGCGATCATTTTTTGAAATCTCTCGTAATTGGCATCATCTGGGGACAAAGACAATAGAAAATATAGAAGAATGCCAACGTCCTTAAGCCGATCATCAGAAATAAGTTCTTTCATTAGATCTTCCATAGCCTTCTCTATCGTTTCGACATCAGCACTTTGTAGTAGCCCAGCGAGGCGGGCAAATACTCCTTCATCTATCTCATTGGCGATCTTCTTGATTTCTTGGTAAAGTTGATTATGCTGAATCTTTAATCCCAGCTGAGCAGCCTCAGTTTCGATCGCTGTAAACCAAGATTGCCCGATTTCAAAATTGAGTTCATTGAAGAAAGTGTGTAAACCAGCGTAGACTGAACGTATGCTGACGTATTCAATGTCTTGAAATGCCTCACCACCAACGGTTGCAACTGTGTAATACACATTGCCACTTTCATTCCTTACAGTATCTAAATCATAATATTCTGAACCGACCGTCACTGGTAATTCATCTTTTGTTGTGTATTCGTCCCATATACCAGCGTGGCTTCTCTTGCATTTTTCCAAAGCCATACCGACGAGCATAGCTTTTTCACGTTCCAAATCTTCAGCGAGGTTTGTTTCCATTCTTGTCACCCGCACCCAAAAAAATATCATTTACCAAATGTTCATACGAATTGAAATCTGATTCCCATTCGCTAATAATTTGCTGAAGATTTACCAAGCGTTCTTTGCGTGTTTCACCTTCCAGCTCATGGTGAAAATTCGATGAAAATAGAAGAACGGATATTTGATTTCCTTCCTCGTTCTTCAAAGATTTTTCCTGAATGGTCAGGCCACAAGTCGCGTTTTCGAGGGTGTAATTGAATGTGATAGAAGGCCTCACACTCCCGTTCCCGAATTCGCACCACGGGCCAGGGACAACTAACCTTTCCAAAATGAATTTTCTAGGTGCATCTTTATCGCCACCAAAGGCAACATGCCCTTTCTGATTAATGCCGACTGCCCTATATTCAACGTGAGGAAGAATGTTGGAATATTTCTTCGCCACGACAGGTATAACAAAGCTCTTTTTGCTTTTGGCCTTAACATTCTCAGAAAAAATCAATTTATCGAGCTGGGCAATTATTCTGACTTTGTTCTTGAAAACTATTTCAGCCACTGGCTCAAGGCAAACAGGCGGCTTCTCAAGTTCCCAATTGGCAGGCACGATTTCATTATCTTTCAAAAAATCTGGGTTTAAGATGGCTGGATTATGGCTTTTCGCAACCACGACTATTGAAAATTCACGAGTATCAACTGTTACATTCATGGACTATCTCTATGATTTATGGGGAATAGTTATATGACCTATGAATTGCAATTGGGCAAAGACCACAGATTTCATAGGAAGTCAAGCAGATTAACAGCCCCTCTCATCAGTTTTCCATACTGTCCAATTCTGTTTACACGTAAACATGTTCAGGGCGGGCGTTCTTCACCAAATCCTGTTTGAGCAATCGATTTCCATTGAAAGATACAAGACTATGAATCGCAATTTGACATAACACATTGTCTTTTAAAAGATATTCTTAATCAAAGAAACCTGGAAAGTCAAGGAATATTAGAAACATTTGGGTTTAGAGCAAATCTTATTTCCGATTAAGAGGGGCAATGTTGTAAAACCAAAGTGGGAATTTGGAACCTCAGTCCCTGGCGAGAACGTCCCAAACGAAACAATGGACCAGCGGTACCGAGTTGGGGTCGGACCACGCTATCTGTTTTATATCGGTACCGAGTTGGGGTCGGACCACGCTATCTGTTTTATATCTACTGTATGTCGTCCCAAATATAGCCGTTTTCAAGTCTTAGAAGACCGTTTTTGACCCCAAAAACGCCCCTGTAAGGAATTGCTGGCTCCCGAAGTTTATAAGAACTATTCTGTGCTGTTACGTGTCGCCTCTTTGCCTTAATACCTGTTCGCCCTTCGCATCTTAGAACGCTTCTCTTAAAAGCATGTTTTCAGCCCCAAAATGGGCATTCTAAGGCCAAAAATGACCACCATTTCTCTGGTTTATCTTGTCTTATCACACGCTTAGCCTGGTACGACCCCCATTCCCATTCATTTTACCCGCGGATGGACGGACGGCCTGC
>Ga0222666_1000084_pt1 | contig 70567 bp, 56 predicted proteins | sample AntAcemetagen655_FD_181710 | JGI IMG/M metagenome (GOLD analysis project Ga0222666, IMG submission 181710) | Saline water microbial communities from Ace Lake, Antarctica - #655 | ecosystem: Environmental > Aquatic > Non-marine Saline and Alkaline > Saline | place: Antarctica: Ace Lake...
AAACCCTTGAACTGGTGGGGCTTGAAGATAAGGAAAAGGTTTATCCCCTGTCGCTTTCCGGCGGGGAACAGCAGCGGGTTGCCATTGCGCGGGCCATTGTAAAGGGCCCAGTGATTCTCCTGGCGGATGAACCCACCGGGAATCTGGATCCCGATCTTACCGGGGAGATCATGGCACTTTTCAGGAGCATCCATCAAAAGGGTACCACGGTGGTGATTGCCACCCACAGTCGGGATTTGCTTGAGGATGTGCCCTATCGGACGATTCTTCTGCAACAGGGCAGACTTTCCGGGGATACATGCGCATAAGATTCAGAACCTATTTCTTTAAACAGGCCCTGCAAAATATCAGGGGCAATCTAACAGTACATGCCCTGGGTTTGGGGACCATGACGTCGTCCCTTCTGATTTTCGGTATATTCATGCTCTTTTTCGCAAATGTGGCCAACTGGATCCACGGTTGGGGAAACAGCCTCTCTTTTTCAATCTATCTGAAAGACGATATCAGCGCTTACAAAAGAGATAAGGTCGATTCTTTTCTGCGGCAGCTACCGGGTCAAAAAACCCTTGTGTATATATCCAAAAAAGACGCAATGGCCGATCTCAAAGAGACCCTTGGCGGCGATGCCGCCATTTTGGATCGATTGTCGGATAATCCACTCCCGGCTTCCTATGAAGTTTTTTTTGACCGCACCCAAAAGCATGATTCAGACCCTGAGGCCATAAAAGGAGCCCTGGCAAAGCTGGAAGGCATAGCGGATGTTCAATGCAGCGAAGAATGGGTGAATAACTTTAGACAGATTATGGATCTGGTGGAGTCCATCTTTTTCGTGGTGGGGGGACTTTTATGTCTTTGTATTATTTTTATTATGACAAACACCATTAAATTAACCATCTTTTATCGAAAGACTGAAATTGAAATCCTTAAGCTGGTGGGGGCTACGGATTGGTTTATCAAAGTGCCCTTCCTGCTGGAAGGTGTCATTCAAGGGATTCTGGCAGGCGTCTTAACGTTATTGATGCTGGGTGGGGGATATTTATTTTTCGCCACAAAAGAGATTCAATTCTTCGGCATGAATTCTCTGGATTTTGTTTTCGTGTCTCCTGAACATATGGCCCTGCTTTTCCTCATCAGCGTAGCCCTCGGAATGATCGGAAGCCTTATCGCCATAGGCCGTTTTTTCAAAGTATGATGAACACAAAATTGACAACCAGATGCATGTTTTGTCTGTGTTTCGCTCTGGCTCATTTTCCTGGCTGGGCTTTTTCGGCTGGTACTGCCGTAAAAAAGGCTTCGGAAAAAAAGCAGATTCAACGGGTAGAATCGAAGCTGAGCGAGGAAGCCAGGAAGCTTAACGCATTCCAGTCAAAGGAAGCGGCTTTGTTGACACTGGTGGCGAAACTTGAAAATCAGGTTGCTGATACGAAGAAAGAAACGGAGGCGTTGACGTCGAACATTCGTCATGTGCGCGAAAGAATGGATGCGCAAAAGGAGAAACTGAAAGAACTCAAATCCATCTTGAGGCGCACAGAGCTTAAAATCGGCGAATATTTGATTGCTCTTTACAAATATTCACGACGTGGGAATGCCCGCATACTGGCAAATGCCGATGCATTAAGTGATTTGCAGCGAAACATCAAATACATCGGTATTGTTACGGAGAAAGATCGTCTGGAACTGCGCACGCTAATGGAACGGGCTGCAGGTCATCATGATGAAATTGTGAACACAGAGGCGTCAATTGGTGTGACGGAACGTGTGGTGAAAGAGAAATCCTCACGCCTGGTTTTTCTTAAGACATCGCTTGAAGAAAAGGTCCTTTTGTTAATGAAAATTCATGAGGAGAAAGAGTTTTATGAAACCTCCGTCGAGGAACTTGAAACTGCAATGGAAGATCTCAAACAGGCCCTTGAGCCCATTGAAAGCGAAAATCCCTATGTTATTGATCCTTCGCTTGAGTTCGAAGATTGTAAGGGCAGGCTGCCCCTGCCGATTCGGGGTAAAATTGTAAAGAATCGGAAAATCGGGACTGCCTTTTCAAGTGCCGGGGGGGTTGTTATCCAAGCGGATGCCGATTCGGCCGTACGGGCTGTTTATAGAGGGGAAGTCGCTTATTCAGGACGTCTGAAAGGTTATGGCGAGGTCGTTATCTTAAGCCATGGCGGGCGTTTTTTTACCGTTTCGGCGCATCTGACAAAACGTGAAAAAACAAAGGGAGATGAGGTTCAGGGGGGTGAGATCCTGGGTTGGGTCGAGGAGAACGGTTCTTCCAAAGGGGCAAGTGTATATTTCGAGGTTCGAAAGGCCGATAGAAAGTTAGATCCCCGAGCCTGGCTGAAACTCAATTAATAAATCCGGCTAATTTTTTTGTTGGCTTCGCGGTTCAATTCGCATAATATCATGATTTGTTCCCCAAGGATGGCGTTTATCGAATTGCCGGTAAAACATCTGTTTTTGAATCAGCCCCGTGAATTGACATGAGGGGCTGACAGCCGTGGTCAAATTACCAAAGGAGCTTGAAATGGTTACATCAAAAAGGAAATTTTTTGCTAATATTGTTTTAATATCCGTCTTTATTTTAGGTCTCCTTTTCCTTAATGGAAATGGCGAAAAGGTAGAAGCCGATACAGAGGACGCGTATAAGAATATAGAGCTTCTGACTGAAGTCCTCAGACAGGTGGAAAAGAATTACGTTGAGCCCCAGAAAGCAAAAGACCTCATATATGGGGCAATTAAAGGGATGGTAAGAAGCCTTGATCCACACTCTTCCTTTATGACCAAAGAAGAATTTCGCGAATTGATGTCGGAAACCAAGGGAAGCTTTTCAGGCATTGGTATCGAAATTACGGTGAAAGACAAGGTGTTGACGGTTGTTTCCCCCATTGAGGGGACACCCGCCTATCTCGCCGGTATGAAGGCAGGCGATAAAATCATCAAGGTGGAAGGAGAATCCACCCTGGATATGAGCTTGATGGAGGCGGTTAAGAAAATAAGAGGGCCAGAGGGAACAAAGGTCAATTTGACGGTGTTTCGTGAGGGTGAGGAAAAACCACTGGAATTTGCCATTACCAGGGGCGTGATACCCCTTAAAAGTGTGAGGTATTTTTTCCTTACCCCGGAAATCGGCTATGTGCGGGTTTCCAATTTTCAGAGCAATACTTCAGAAGACCTGTCAAAAGCCCTTGAAGAGCTGGAAAAGGACGGAAAGATGAGAGGGTTGGTCCTGGATATGCGAAATAATCCGGGCGGTTTGCTTTCCCAGGCCATAGACGTCTCTGAGATATTTCTTGATTCGGGGGTTATTGTGAGTACAAAAGGGAGAACCGGGTCCCATGATATCGAAGCCAGAGCACATAAGAACAGTCACCCTCGGGTTTATCCGATGATTGTACTGGTTAATGGCGGAAGCGCCAGTGCCGCGGAAATTGTGGCAGGAGCCCTTCAAGACAATAAAAGGGCCATGATATTGGGATCAAGAACCTTTGGGAAAGGCTCTGTCCAGACCATCCTGCCGCTTTCAGATGGCTCGGGCCTTCGTTTGACAACGGCCCGGTACTACACGCCAAGTGGAAAATCAATTCAGTCCAGTGGTATTACGCCCGATATCGAGATCAAGTTTATTGCACCTGAAAAAGATGCGAAGAAGAAGACGCCGCGGTTTATAAGGGAGGAAGACCTCAAAGGCCATATGATTGGTGAAAAAATTACTGAGGGAAAAAAGAGCGAAAAGAAGTCTGAAACAGATAAAGAAAAGAAAGCCAGAGAACTTCTCGAAAAGGATAACCAGGTGCGCCAGGCCCTTGAGCTCTTGAAAGGCTGGGCGGTCTTTTCAAAGATAAATGGAGATCCCTCAAGGGATATGGTTAAACAATGAAAACCGTTTTGAAAACGACCAAAAATACCTGAACGAAATAATGAAGTGTTTTTTTGATCACATCAACATAATTTCCTTGGCGTTTTTTCTCTAAAAGTTGTTGACATGTTCTGAGGTGAAGTATATAAGTATTGTTTCTTTGGTGTACGGAAAAGGGTTAAACGCTTCGACAATAAAGCTTGACATTCTGAACTGAACGCCTTAAAATGAGTGGCTTGTTAATAGTTGGCTTGTTCTTTGAAAACTAAATAGTGACGTAGCGTAGGTCTCTGTAGTAACAATTTGTAATTGTTGAGAAAAGATAGGGTCATAAGCCCTGCTTAATAGTTTAAGTGGAGAGTTTGATCCTGGCTCAGAACAAACGCTGGCGGCGTGCCTAACACATGCAAGTCGAACGAGAAATCCCGAGCTTGCTTGGGAGAGTAAAGTGGCGCACGGGTGAGTAACGCGTGGGTAACCTACCTTTGAATCTGGAATAACCAGCCGAAAGGCTGACTAATACCGGATACGGTTTTTAGGACTTAGGTTCTCTAAATTAAAGGTGACCTCTTCATGAAAGTTGCCGTTCATAGATGGGCCCGCGTACCATTAGCTAGTTGGTGGGGTAATGGCCTACCAAGGCGACGATGGTTAGCTGGTCTGAGAGGATGATCAGCCACACTGGAACTGGAACACGGTCCAGACTCCTACGGGAGGCAGCAGTGAGGAATTTTGCGCAATGGGGGAAACCCTGACGCAGCAACGCCGCGTGAGCGAAGAAGGCCCTCGGGTCGTAAAGCTCTGTCAAGTGGGAAAAAAATCTTTTGATCAATAGTCAAAAGACTTGATGGTACCACTGGAGGAAGCACCGGCTAACTCCGTGCCAGCAGCCGCGGTAATACGGAGGGTGCAAGCGTTGTTCGGATTTACTGGGCGTAAAGAGCGTGTAGGCGGTTTAGCAAGTCAGATGTGAAAGCCCTGGGCTTAACCCGGGAAGTGCATTTGAAACTGCTTCACTAGAGTATGGGAGAGGAGATTGGAATTCCTGGTGTAGAGGTGAAATTCGTAGATATCAGGAGGAACACCCGTGGCGAAGGCGATTCTCTGGACCAATACTGACGCTGAGACGCGAAAGCGTGGGGAGCAAACAGGATTAGATACCCTGGTAGTCCACGCCGTAAACGATGAGAACTAGGTGTAGTGGGTATTGACCCCTGCTGTGCCGAAGTTAACGCATTAAGTTCTCCGCCTGGGGAGTACGGCCGCAAGGCTAAAACTCAAAGGAATTGACGGGGGCCCGCACAAGCGGTGGAGCATGTGGTTTAATTCGACGCAACGCGAAGAACCTTACCTGGGTTTGACATCCTCTGACCGTCTGGGAAACCAGATTTTTCCGGTTTTGCCGGAACAGAGTGACAGGTGCTGCATGGCTGTCGTCAGCTCGTGTCGTGAGATGTTGGGTTAAGTCCCGCAACGAGCGTAACCCTTGTCTTTAGTTGCCATTATTAAGTTAGGCACTCTAAAGAGACTGCCTCGGTTAACGGGGAGGAAGGTGGGGATGACGTCAAGTCCTCATGGCCTTTATATCCAGGGCTACACACGTGCTACAATGGGCTGTACAAAGGGTTGCTAACCCGCGAGGGTGCGCTAATCCCAAAAAGCAGTTCTCAGTTCGGATTGAAGTCTGCAACTCGACTTCATGAAGGTGGAATCGCTAGTAATCGTGGATCAGCATGCCACGGTGAATACGTTCCCGGGCCTTGTACACACCGCCCGTCACACCACGAAAGTCGACTGTACCAGAAGTTGCTGGGCTAACCTCTTCGGAGGAGGCAGGTACCTAAGGTACGGCCGGTAATTGGGGTGAAGTCGTAACAAGGTAGCCGTAGGGGAACCTGCGGCTGGATCACCTCCTTTCTAAGGAGTTAACCGTCATTGACGGAACATCCTAGGTCATACCTACCTATCGTCACTATTTAGTTTCCAGGGAATAAGCTATAAGCTGGAAGATAAAAGCTCAAAGCTGAAAGTTTTTTCAGCTTTGAGCTTTGAGCTCAAAAATTGTTCTTTGAAAACTGAATACAGAGTACAGCAATTTCAAAGGTGCCTAGGAAACAAACGTTTTACTAGTAGCGTAAATGGAAGGATTTTATGGCCAAGCTACTAAGAGCAGACGGTGGATGCCTTGGTGTCGGATGGCGATGAAAGACGTGGCTAACTGCGATAAGCTTCGGCGAGCCGTTAAACAGGCTTTGACCCGGAGATTTCTGAATGGGAAAACCCATCCCGGTTAATTCCGGGATATCTATCACTGAATACATAGGTGTTAGAGGCTAACGAGGGGAACTGAAACATCTAAGTACCCTTAGGAACAGAAAGCAAATGCGATTCCCAAAGTAGCGGCGAGCGAAATGGGAACAGCCTAAACCGTACATATGTTAAAGCCTGTAAGCGTTGTATGTGCGGTGTTGCGGGGCCTTGTTGGAGGCGGTTACAGCTGCTTCGACAAGTCAGAAATGCATTGTATAGCTGAACAGCCTGGAAAGGCTGGCCACAGAGGGTGATAGCCCTGTAAGCGAAATATGATGCACTTGTTGGACAAGGTTCCCAAGTACCGCGGGACACGAGAAACCCTGCGGGAATCCAGGAGGACCATCTCCTAAGGCTAAATACACGCCGGCGACCGATAGTGAACCAGTACCGTGAGGGAAAGGTGAAAAGTACCCCTGCTAGGGGAGTGAAATAGTACCTGAAACCGTCTGTTTACAAGCAGTGGAAGAACTATTGAAATTTTGTTGGATTCGTCCGACTGGTTTCAAGTTCGACTGCGTACCTTTTGCATAATGGGTCAGCGACTTACGCTGTGTTGCAAGGTTAAGCCGTCAGGTGTAGCCGCAGCGAAAGCGAGTCTTAATAGGGCGAAATAGTAGCATGGCGTAGACCCGAAACCAGGTGATCTATCCATGGGCAGGGTAAAGTCCCGGTAACACGGGATGGAGGCCCGAACCGTAGAAGGTTGAAAACTTCCCGGATGAACTGTGGATAGGAGTGAAAGGCTAATCAAACCTGGAGATAGCTGGTACTCCCCGAAATATATTTAGGTATAGCCTCACAAATTGAGTAACGGGGGTAGAGCACTGGAAGGGCTAGGGGTCTCACCAGATTACCAAACCTTACCAAACTTCGAATACCGTTAACTTTTATTGTGGGAGTCAGACTATGGGAGATAAGTTTCATGGTCGAGAGGGAAAAAGCCCAGACCGCCGGCTAAGGTCCCTAAATATGTGCTAAGTGGAGAAGGAAGTGGGAATGCTGAGACAGCCAGGAGGTTGGCTTAGAAGCAGCCATCCTTTAAAGAAAGCGTAACAGCTCACTGGTCAAGTGATTCTGCGCCGAAAATTCAACGGGGCTAAAGCACATTACCGAAGCCGCGGATTGTATGGATCTTCGGATTCATATGATGGTAGGGGAGCATTCCATTCCGGGCTGAAGCCGGACCGTAAGGACCGGTGGACTGAATGGAAGAGACTATGCTGACATGAGTAACGATAAAGCGGGTGAGAAACCCGCTCGCCGTAAGCCTAAGGGTTCCTGAGTAAAGTTAATCTGCTCAGGGTTAGTCGACCCCTAAGCCGAGGCCGAAAGGCGTAGGCGATGGGAAACGGGTTAATATTCCCGTACCACCAAGTTGGCATTTGAGTGATGGGGGGACGCAGAAGGGTAGATCATCCACCTGTTGGATGGTGGTTTAAGCTGGTAGGCGGAAAGGACAGGAAAATCCGTTCTTTTATTTAAACGTCGAGAAGCGAATACGAGAGACTTTGTCTCATAAAGTGATTGATCCCATACTGCCAAGAAAAGCCTCTAGCAAGTCAATTAGGTGATCGTACTGCAAACCGACACAGGTAGGCGGGGTGAGAATCCCAAGGCGCTCGAGAGAACTCTGGTTAAGGAACTCGGCAAATTTACACCGTAACTTCGGGATAAGGTGTGCCTCCGTTAGGTGAAGAGATTTACTTTTGGAGCTGAAGGAGGTTGCAGAGAAATGGGGGTGGCGACTGTTTACTAAAAACATAGGACTCTGCCAAGTCGCAAGACGATGTATAGGGTCTGACGCCTGCCCGGTGCTGGAAGGTTAAGGGGACTTGTTATCCATTCTTCGGAATGGAGAAGCATTGAACCGAAGCCCCAGTAAACGGCGGCCGTAACTATAACGGTCCTAAGGTAGCGAAATTCCTTGTCGGGTAAGTTCCGACCTGCACGAATGGCGTAACGACTTCCCCACTGTCTCAACCAGAGGCTCGGTGAAATTGAATTCACGGTGAAGATGCCGTGTACCCGCGAAAAGACGGAAAGACCCCGTGAACCTTTACTACAGCTTGACATTGGATTTTGGGCTAGTATGTGTAGGATAGGTGGGAGACTTTGAAACTTCGACGCTAGTCGGGGTGGAGTCAACCTTGAAATACCACCCTTACTAGTTTAGGGTTCTAACCTTGGTCCGTTATCCGGATCGGGAACAGTGTCTGGTGGGTAGTTTGACTGGGGCGGTCGCCTCCCAAAGAGTAACGGAGGCGCGCGATGGTTCCCTCAGGCTGATTGGAAACCAGCCGAAGAGTGTAAAGGCATAAGGGAGCTTGACTGTGAGAGAGACATCTCGAACAGGTACGAAAGTAGGTCTTAGTGATCCGGCGGTTCCGTATGGAAGGGCCGTCGCTCAACGGATAAAAGGTACTCCGGGGATAACAGGCTTATCGCGCCCAAGAGTTCACATCGACGGCGCGGTTTGGCACCTCGATGTCGGCTCATCGCATCCTGGGGCTGGAGCAGGTCCCAAGGGTTTGGCTGTTCGCCAATTAAAGCGGTACGTGAGCTGGGTTTAGAACGTCGTGAGACAGTTCGGTCCCTATCTTTCGTGGGCGTAGGATATTTGAGAGGATCTTTCCCTAGTACGAGAGGACCGGGATGGACGAACCTCTGGTGTTCCAGTTGTCGCGCCAGCGGCATAGCTGGGTAGCTACGTTCGGAATGGATAACCGCTGAAAGCATCTAAGTGGGAAGCCAACCTCAAGATTAGATATCCCCATCTTGTGGAGACACAAGATCTGAAGACCCCTTGTAGACGACGAGGTTGATAGGCCAGGTGTGTAAGTGCAGTAATGCATTGAGCTAACTGGTACTAATAGGTCGTGAGGCTTGGCCATAAACTTCTTCTATTTACGCGCCTTTGGTTGCATGCTCTGTATTTAACAGTTTTCGGTGGCAATAGCGAGGAGGCCACACCCGTTCCCATCCCGAACACGGAAGTTAAGCTCCTCTGCGCCGATGGTACTGCGTGGGAGACTGCGTGGGAGAGTAGGTCGCCGCCGAAATTTATTTTAAAAAGCCCTTCATCTTATGATGTGGGGCTTTTTTTATGGGTCAAATGAATAAAGATCTCATAAGTAAAAAGCGAGAATTGACTTTTTTTGAGATGCCTTGTATCAAAATGATAACAGAATTCCCCAAAACCCTGTCTGAATTCATCGTCTGAAAAAACTCCAAGCGTTAGGAATCCAAAAAGCTCTGGTAAAATCGCATATGAATCTGATATGTTAGGGGTAAAGTTTGAGAAAACCTGGTAGCGTGCTTTAGAAATGGAATTTTCTGGTTTGATTCTTGCTTTGAAAATGCCAATAACCAAAAGTATATTGCGGCGCAAGAAACAGGGAGAAGGGAATGAAAAATACGAAATGGCTTTTGGGCTTAATGATAGTTGCATTTTCCTTTTTCGGTTTGGAAATCGTAGCAAGTGCAACATATATATCGCTCGTTCCGCTTAATGATACAACAGTTGAACAAGTTCAGACTGGATATTCCGGAACGAGCACGGAAAATCTGCAGGATTGGTTTTTGCGAAATAATATTACCAATACGGACGGTTCAGCTGTTAATCCGGTTGGGAACCAGCTTCAGGACGAGCTCTTTTACACGACGGATGGTGGTCTCATTGATGTTGAATACTTGGGAATCGGGTATGCCAGTTATCATTCTCCCTTTGGTGTTTTCAGCTATTCTGGGAATCCGAGCAGCGGTTACGATGCTTCAGCAATGAGTTATTTCAGTCCGCTTTTTGTGCAAAACGTGGCTTCGCCCAATACTTCGTATAGTTTCACCGTCAATGCTGGTACCTATTTTGGTTTCTATCTCGATTCCAATAACAGCGGCACGAAGTTATCGACACTGAACGCCAGCAATAGCGATGGAGTGGATCATGCTCTGATTTTTGAGACAAACAAGGGATACACCGTTGCCTTTGAAGACATCGTTGGCGGTGGCGATAGGGACTACGAAGATTTGGTCGTCAACGTCAAAGGCGGTGGTGCAGCTGTACCCGAACCGGCTACCATAATTCTGTTGGCAACGGGATTGCTCGGTATGGCTGGTTTTCGAAAGAAGTTCAAGGGCCAATAACAAACAATCATTCATATGAAATTTGAAAACCAGCTTCACGTAGTACTCATTCGTCACGGAGAGACGGAAGGGAATGTCAGGGGAATTGTTCAAGGACAATCTGATACCCCTTTAACGGAGAAGGGAATATTATCCACCCTGAGAAAAGCGGAAAAAATCAGGGAACTTTCTTTCGATGCTGTTTTCTGCAGTGATCTTTCAAGGACGGTGGAAACCCTTAAACTGATACAGGGGAAAATTAAGGGGTTGCCTGATCCTGTCCATACGCGGGAACTTCGAGAGATCGATTTTGGTGACCTCACCGGGCGGCTGAAAAAGGAAATCATGCCCACTATTTTGGAGCACAAACAAGCGCCTGATGTTCCTTACCCCGACGGAGAATCCGGTGGAGCGTTTATCGCCCGTGTAAAAGGCTTCTTTAAAATGCTGATGGATCGTCATGAAAAGGGGCAGATCCTTATTATCACCCATTTCGGGGTCATGGAAACAGCGGCCCGCCAGTTCACCGGGCCGCCGTCATACGAAAACATTCATATCGGCCCCGATGATGTGTGGCGCATGACCTTTGCGCACGATTGGTCGGCAACCCGGGAAGTGCTTTGACCTGGAAGGGCAGGGGGAGGGCGTTTCAGATGGCCCGGGCCAGTCGGATCCCCGTTCCCAGCGCTTCCTGATTCATTGTCATGAAATCCGGGGCTATTTTTTCTTTCAATACGGCTAGAATCGAATCCGGTTTAACCAGATCGGTCAACTCAATTAGTGCGCCAAGCATGCAGATATTGAAAACAATGGGTTTTCCGATTTTCTCCATTACGGTCTGATACATCTCCAGCTCTACCTGCCTTGCGTCCACGTTGTAATTAATTTTAACATATTTTTTGTCCGTGAGCATGAGACCGCCGGGTCTAACGATGCCGGCATTTTTATTATAAGCCACCTGGGTCAGGCAGATCAGAATATGGGGATTGATGACCTTGGGATGGTGGATGGGTGCTTCTGAAATAATAATATCAGCGCGGGTGGCGCCGCCGCGAGCCTCCGGGCCATAACTTTGCGTCTGTACCGCGTTCAGATTTTCATACAGGGCGGCTGCTTCAGCAAGGATAATGGCCGCCGTGATAACCCCCTGACCGCCGGAACCGCTGAACACAATGCGTTTATTCATGATGTTTTCCTTTGCGGTTGCCTCTGTTTTTCTGCGCTTTTTCCTGAAGTTCAACTATGAGGGTCTGGTAAGTTTCCACGTATTCGGGTTGAATTTCCTGTACAAAAATGCCCCGTTCCATCAGTTCCGGGTCCGCTTCCGCTTTTTTTGAACCCAATTTAACGGTTTTTTCCTGGAAGGTTTCCATGATTTCCACCGCACCGCCCATTTTGTTTTTCCGCCCGTAGTACGTGGGGCATTGACTCATGATCTCCACCACTGAAAACCCTTTGTGCAAAATGGCTGCTTTCATGATGTCGATCATTTCTTTTACGTGATAGGTGGTGGTCCTGGCCACAAAAGTGGCGCCGGCACCCCTGGCCAGGGCCACAACGTCAAAAGGTTTGGAATCGGTGCCATAAACGGCGGTGGTAGCCTTTTTACCCGTTGGCGTGAGAGGGGAGTACTGCCCGCCTGTCATCCCATAGATACTGTTGTTCATGATGATGGCTGTCAGATCCACATTCCGTCTGGCTGCATGGATCAGGTGATTGCCGCCGATGGCCAGTGCGTCCCCGTCTCCCATGGGAACGATCACATTCAGTTCGGGTTGACCCATTTTAACCCCCATGGCGAACGCCAGGGCCCGGCCATGAATGGTGTGCATGGTATGAAAGTCGAGATACCCCGGCATACGGGAGGAGCATCCGATGCCGGAAACCACCACAATATCGTTTTTTTTCAAATTCAACTGGTCAATGGCCCGGATCATATTGCCCATGATAATGCCGTGCCCGCAGCCGGCGCACCAGATGTGCGGTAGAAAACGTTCCCGCATGTAATCTTTGACCGCCATCTTATACTCCTTTTCCTCGAATCATGTTCAGGACGTTCAAGATGTCTGCCGGCGAAATGGATGCACCGTCAAACCGGTTGGCAAGGTAGACCCTTTCAGGCCGGATGACGGCCTTTCGCACTTCCTGGCAGATTTGTCCCATGTTCATTTCCACCACCAGCACATGGGTCCTTCCCTTGCACATGCGTCGGACCAGCTGCCGCGGAAAGGGCCAGAGGGTTTGGAGTTCCAGTAGCCCGACTTTCAGCCCCCGCTGCCTGCGCTGCTCCACCATGTGCAGGGCGGTTCTGGCAGCGCTGCCAAAGGAAATGAGCAATATCTCAGCGTCTTCGGTATAATGCTCTTTATATCGGGCCAGCAGATCGGCCTTGTTTTCAATTTTATCCACCAGGTGATGCAGAAGATCATAGGCCACTTTGGGATCGTTTGACGGAAAACCCCACATGTCATGAACCAGCCCTGTGACGTTATATCGATGGACACCACCGAAATCGCTCATGGGGAGCCTGCCGTCTTCCCGGGTCAGATAGGGATGAAAATTGGTCCCTTCGGGAACGGAAGTGCGAAGCCTCTCCACCACGTTGATTTCACCGCGTTCGGGCATTTTGACTTTTTCACGCATGTGTGCCACCACTTCGTCGAAGAGCAGGATAACCGGTGTGCGATAGGTTTCAGCCAGGTTGAAGGCCTCTACGGTCATCAGGAAAACATCCTGAAGGTTGGATGCGGTAAGGGTTATGATGGAATGATCCCCATGGGTTCCCCACCTAGCCTGCATCACATCGCCCTGGGCAACGCCCGTGGGCAACCCCGTGCTGGGTCCCCCTCTCTGCACGTTGACCACAACGGATGGCACTTCGGCCATAACCGCATAACCGATGGCTTCCTGTTTGAGGGAAAACCCGGGCCCGCTGGTGGCTGTCATGACCTTGAGTCCCGTAAGGGATGCACCGATGATGGCGCACATGGAGGATATTTCGTCTTCCATCTGAATGAATTTCCGGCCCAGCTTGGGCAGCTTTTCAGAGAGAATTTCGGCAATCTCTGTGGAAGGGGTGATGGGATAGCCCGCAAAGAACTGGAGTCCCGCATAGAGCGCCCCTTGGGCAATGGCCTCATTGCCTTGAATAAATGTTGTACCGGATTTCACGATTTATTTTCCTCCAGTTCAATGGCCATGTCAGGGCATCTCAGTTCACAGAGCCCGCAATTGATGCATTTTTCAGGGTAAGCCCAGCAGGCCTTGTCCTGATCATCCAGTACCAGAACTTCCTTGGGGCAGAACGCCACACAGATGCCGCATCCCTTGCACCAGTCCCTGTTGATGACAACGCGTTTTTTCAGTTCCATGTCATGTCTTTCCACAGTATTTTTTCTATTCTTTGAAATATTTCGGGTAAAGTTTTTTGGCGCAATCCGGGCAGATGCTGTGGCTGAAGTCCGCTTCGGAATGATCCCGAATATAGGTTTCGATCTGGTTCCAGTATCCCGTATCATCCCGTATTTTTTTGCAGGATGCACAGATGGGCAGCAGGCCGCTCAAGGCTTTGACTTCGGAAAGCGCGCGCAGAAGTCGGTCGTGTTCCGCCTGAAGTGCGCGTTCAGCTTCGAGACGTTCCGTGATGTCCGTGAGGATGATTAAATGGGTTGGCTTTTCGCCGGTTATGGGCAGGAAACCCAGGGTGATCAGTCTCCCGTTGAGGGCAAAGGGTCCGATTTTTTCACCGGTCTGTGGATGGTCATTTTTTTTCTTGTGTTGTTTTTGTATTTGCTGTCGGTCTTCCGGACCGAAGAGGTCTTCAAAACTGGTTCCCATGAGTTTTTCAAGGGGAAGTTTCAGCAGAGGAAGGGCGGCCGAATTGGTGTAGATAATCCGTCCTTCACGGGTGATTTCCACAAGGCCTTCCGACATCCTTTCCAGCACGACCTCGAAATGTTGTTTAACGGCGAGCAGTTCCCGGGTGACCCCTCGGGAATGAATGTCCTCATGGCCGATGGGTTTTTCATCGGGCTTCTGGAAAGCGCCATGCTCCGAAAGTTCAAGGGCCGAGAGAATATGCGGCTTCATCAAATTGAAGGGGCCTTTTGCAATACACAGGGTCGCACCAATATCTTTGACATTCAAACTTTCTTCGGCAGCTGTTGCGGAAAGAATGATGACGGGCGTATGCTTGAATCGGTCCATTTGGCGGACGATGCGGCATAAGGTTCGGCCATCGATATTGGGCATTATCAGGTCCAGGAACATGATATCGGGGGTATGCGTTTTGAGGACATCAAGCGCTGAGAGGCCGTCTTCAGCGGTGATGACGTCATAGCCTTCTTTGGTCATGAGGTTGGCCATGTATTTCAACATAACGGGGTTGTTGTCAACGCTCAGTACTTTTTTCATGTCAACTCCATTTTTCAACGATGTTAAGCACAACCGCTTTGTTGATCGGTTTTACCACATAGTCATCCATGCCGGCCGCCAGACACTTCCCACGGTCTCCGTCCATGACCTGACCGGTCATGGCCACAATGGGAACTTTCGGCACGTCATTTTCCGTTTCAAATGCCCTGATGGCCCGGGTGCTTTCCATGCCATCCATTTCAGGCATTTGAATATCCATGAAGATCAGGTCGATTTTTTCAGGTGTGCCGCTGTACTTGTGAAAAGCCTCTTTGCCGTTTCCCGCGATCTCGACCTTGTGCCCGGCTTTGGTGAACATTTTTTCGGCAAGCTTCTGGTTTACCAAATTGTCCTCCGCCATGAGGATACGCAGTTGTCTTTTTTCATCAGGTGGGGCAGACGGTTTGGAGACGCTCGGTTTTGCCGAGACGGTGTTATCAATGGGGACTTCGCTGGTCAGGGGAAATGTCAGGGTAAAACAGGTGCCTTTCCCTGTTTCGCTTTCCACTTCGATGGGAACCCCATGTTTTTCAAGGATCTCTTTGACAATACTCATCCCGAGACCTGTCCCCACTTCGCCGCTGGTACCGCTCTGGGAGGTGCTGGTAAACTGATCAAATAGAAACGGTATTTTGTCTTCGGGAATACCGATCCCGGTATCCACCACGCTGACCTGAACTTTACCTTGGGTGCAGGATTCAATGGTGAGATGGATGGTGCCATTGTCAGGGGTGAATTTGATGGCGTTGGATAAGAGATTATTAAACATCCGCCCCAGACCGCTGGTGTTTCCCATAATAACGGCCCCTTCACATTGGTTCTGAAACCGTATGGTCTGGGATTTTCCGGCGGCCATCTGCTCCAGCGAATTAACGCTCGTTTGAATGACCTGGTGTAAGGCGATGGGGTCCATTTTCAGCTCAGTCTGCTCCGCCTTGGCTTTGCTGAGATCGAGGATGTCATTGATGAGACCCAGCAGCACATTTCCGGAAGTCTTAATATGGGTTAGGCCTTCACGGTCTTCGGATTCCAGATATTCTTTTTCAAGCAGCATGTCCGCAAATCCCAGAATTCCGTTCAGCGGTGAGCGCAGATCGTGAGAGCAGACTGCCAGCAGGTTGTCTTTCATGCGGTTGAGGTCCGTGAGTTCATGAACCATCTTGCGGAGATTCTTGTTTAGCCGGTGCCGCTCCAGGTGGACGGTGATGCGTGCCAGCAACTCCTCCTTGGCAAAAGGTTTCACCAGGTGGTCCGTGGCGCCTGCCTTAAAGACTTCCAGCAATTCGGACTCGTCGGCACTGGCGGTGAGAAAAATCACGGGAAGATCGGTCAGGTTCAGTTCTCCGCGAATGTTTCGGGCCAGTTGGCAGCCATCCATCCGAGGCATGTTCAGGTCGGTAATGACCATATCGATTTCACTGGTCTGTCGGCGCAATATATCAAGGGCTTCCTGGCCGTCTTCCGCCTGGATAATCGTCAGGCCCTCGCGCCTCAGGTATTCGGTCACGATGTGACGCGCCACACCGCTGTCATCCACCACCAGAGCGGTCATTCCCTGAACCAGTTGCGCCGGTTGCAGAACCTTATCGACCGCCAAGAGTATGGCGCCTTCAGGAAAGGGTTTGCTGATAAAATCGGCCGCCCCCAGTTGAAATCCTCTTTTTCGGTCGTCCATGGTATCGTTTCCCGTTACGAAAATCACGGGCATCCGGTTGTCCGGACAGTGCGAAAAAAAACGGGAATACCGTTCCCCCCGGAGTTTTCGGCAGGTGTCAAACCCGTTCATCTTGGGCATTTCGATATCCAGCGTGATCAGATCGGGGGGTGATGGGGCGGCCAGTTTGGTAAGTCCCTCGAGGCCGTTTTGGGCTTCAGCCACTTCGTACCCGCCGCCCTCCAGCTCTTTGCGAATGGTCTGGCGAATCATCCGGCTGTCGTCGACCACCAGGATTTTCATGGGTTGATCCATGGGTTGTGTACTCCCTGGGATTAACTGTTATTGGTTTACATTATTTCAGCTGGTAAAACACCGAGCGCAGATAACGCCTGGGTTCATACCGGGGGTCCACATTGATCAGGGATTCGGTGGCGCCGATAAGCAGATAAGCATCCTTTTCCATGACCCTGGATATATTGCCGAAGAGTTTTTTCCGATCTGTCATATTGAAATAAACCCCCACATTTCTGCAAAAAACAATGTCAAATTTGCCCAAACCGTCAAAAGGGACCATCAGGTTCATTTTTTTAAAGGCAACCATGGCCCGGATATCATCGTTGATTTTCCAGGCACTGCCATTGAATGTAAAGTATTTCTTCAGCATCTCTTCCGACAAACCCCGTTTGATTTCAAACTGGTTATACTCACCTCGGCTGGCGCGGGCTATGGCGGTGTTGGAAAGATCGGTGCCCAGCAGTTGTATTCGGTACCCGCTCAGGTCCTGCAGCAGTTCTTTTAATACAATTGCAACGCTGTAGATCTCCTGCCCGGTGGAGCACGCCGAGCTCCAGATGCGGATCGGGGTCGGGAAAAACCCTGAAGATGCAGCCCTTCTCGCATCAATGAGGTCTGGAATAATTTTGTGCTGAAGCAGTTCAAATGGCTTTTTGTCCCTGAAAAAAAACGTTTCGTTTGTGGAAATCCGGTCGATGATTTTTTGTCTGAGGGTTTCTCCTTGAAGGTGTCTTGCCTTATCATAGAGTTCGGCGAAACAGGTGCAGTGCTCTTGCTCAAGCAGCGAGGCCATTCGGGTTTCCAGAAGATAGGCCTTGCTCCTGTCAAGATGGATTCCGGATAGCTCCTGTATGTATTGACAAAACAAGTCATGTTCTTCCTGCTTAATCTTTATCATTCACATTTTGCCGAGAAACGGTTTTGGTCAGGCGACAAAAAAGCATTTCAACTATTAATTTTAAGGCCTCTTGGGATCGTCCGGCGAATTTGCCCCGCCATATGATCCAGGGGGATCACCACGTCAACAATACCCATCTCAATCGGCTTTTTGGCCATGCCGTATACCACGCTGCTGGCTTCGTCCTGAGCAATGATGAAGGCGCCTTTTTTCTTCATTTGCTCCAAGCCCCTGGTGCCGTCGGAGCCCATGCCGGTCATGATAACCCCTGTTGCGTTACCACCGAAATGTTCGGCCACCGACCTGAAAAGATAATCGGCCGATGGTGCGCAGCCATTTTCCGGCGGATCGTTGGTGATGCGAATGATCTTGGCATTCTTAAATACGTCGCTGGCCACCCTCATCTGTTTGCCCCCCTGCGCGATATAGGCCGTGTCAGGCACAATTTTTTCCCCATCAACAGCTTCTTTCACCGTAATGGCACAACGGCGATCTAGATTCCTGGCCAGGGATTCTGTGAATACGGGCGGCATATGCTGGGCAATCAGCAGGGGAACCCCGAGGTCGGCGGGCAATTCCGATAGAAAATGGGCCAGGGCCACGGGCCCTCCGGTGGAAATACCGACGGCCACGACTTTTGACTTGGGGAGCAGGTGAACGGAAGAAAGCCTTTTTGCTCCGTCGGTGCTTCCCTCGGAAACCTTTGGGGCTGTAGTTAACCCCTGATGTGCATTTTTGTACTTACCCTTTAAGATCTTTCGCACTTCATTGAGCCGGACAAATGCCTTGATCATGGGCGCAATGGTTCTTTTGAGTTCGGTCCGGTTTTCCTGAAGGCTCTTGTCCCGGGGCTTCGGGACGAAATCAAAAGCACCCAGTTCCAGGGCCTTCATGGTCATTTCGCTGCCTTCCCGAGTGTACGCGCTGAGCATGATGGCGCCTACGGTCGGTGCATCGGTTGCCATTTTTCGAAGTACCGACAGGCCGTCCATCTCAGGCATCTCAATATCCAGGGTCAGCAGGTCCGGTTTTAGTTCTGCAATTCTTTTCATGGCGATTTTGCCGTTGTGGGCGCTGCCCACCACCACCACACCCGGCAGTTCGCTCAGTACATCGGTGACCACTTTGCGATACAGGACGGTATCATCAACCACCAGCACGCGAAGGTCTGTTTCGTTTTTCATGGGTTCCTTTCGGGGTATAAGCCTTTATTCCAGCACTTTTTCGATATCCAGAATCCCGATCAGCAGATCGTCGGTTTTGATGACGCCGTGAAAAAAATCGCCCTGTATGCCGTTCATGTTGGCGGGGGGGGCTTCCACCTCATCGACATTTACCCGAACCACCTCGCTGATTTCCTCTACCACCAGGCCGATATGTTCACCCGCGGAACGGACGATAATGTTCCGGCCCTTTCTGCTTACGCGGGTTTCAGGCAAGCCCAGCTTGTATCCCAGATCAATGACCGTAACGATCTGGCCGCGAAGGTTCAATATGCCCCGCACATAAGCGGGTGCGCCCGGTACCGGCGTCAAAACCAGAAGTTTGTTGATTTCCTGGATTTTCAGAAGATCAATGCCGTAGGCGGACTCACGAACGTAAAAGGTGGCAAGATCCAGACTCTTGATGTCCGTATTGTTCTGCCGGGATGGTTGCATGCTGGATAAATTCCTTTTCTCAGATCTTGAACCGTTCCGCCATGGTTTTTAATTGTTCCGCCAGCTGGCTGAGGTTTTCAGCGCTCAGGTTGACCTGGGAGCTGCTGTTGGACATTTCCCGTGCGGCTTCGTTGACACCGGCGATATCCCGGGCGATTTCTGATGCAACCGTGGAACTCTGGGCTACATTTTCCGTCACCTCTTGAATGCCCTGGGCGGCCTGTGCCACATTGCCGGCGATATCCCGGGTGGTGACGGACTGTTCTTCCACTGCCGTGGCAATAATGGACACGATTTCGTTCACTTCGTTGATCACTTTTGAAATCTGGTCGATCTGTTTGACGGTGCCGTCGGTGGAATTCTGAATGCCCTCTATCTTTTGCTTGATCTCATCGGTGGCGCCGGCCGTCTGTTTGGCCAGCTCCTTGATTTCATTGGCCACAACGGCGAACCCTTTACCCGCATCCCCGGCCCGGGCCGCCTCAATGGTGGCGTTTAAGGCCAGGAGGTTGGTTTGCTCTGAAATCTCCGTAATGGATTCCGTCACTTTGCCGATTTCCCGGGCGGCTTTGCCCAATTCATCCACCGTTTCAGAAGCATTTTGGGCTTCGGAGACCGCTTTTTCCGTAATTTTCGCCGCTTTTTCCGTGTTCTGTGCGATTTCACTGATGGTTGCCGTCATCTCCTCGGAGGCCGTGGCCACCATGTTGACGTTTGTGGAGGCCTGCTCCGTAGCGGCCGCTACGGAGCTCATATTGGCACTCATCTCTTCTGCGGCGGTGGAGACCGTATTGGATTTTTCCGAGGTTTGCTCGGCGCCGGATGACATCTGGTGGGAGATGGCACTCAGTTCCGTGGAGGAGCTGGAAAGGGTGTCCACCCCGGCGGTAAGGTCCCGGATCATCTTCCCCAGGCTTGAAACCATGTTATTCAGCGCCTTGGCCAAAACACCGATTTCATCTTTCTGGTCAATATCGATGGTTTCCCGGAAATCGCCTTCAGACATTTTTCCGGCGAATACCGTCCCTTTCTGGATGGGGCGTGTAATGGAGATGCTCAGGTAAATCCCCAGGGCCAGAGCTGCTATAAACCCCACAATCATGCCCAATACCGCCGTCATTTTGGCGTTCGCGGAATCGGACCGGGCCAGTTTTTCCTGCTCGGCCACCACTCCTTCGTTGACGGCAATAATATCTTCAAGGAGCCTGTCGGCGAGTTCATGTTTTTCCAGGGATGTGACCATGGCGTGATGGGTCATCTGGTTGAAAATTTTTTCGGCTTTGGTGGTTTCATCCCGCATTGCCTCAAGATGAGCGATTATTGCCTTTCCAGCGGGAGCCATTTTCCCCTCAAAAAGAGCACGGCCCTCATTCGTATCGCCCTGCTCCACCAGCGCCCTGATTTTTCCAACAGCTTCATGAAATTTATCGTGATAGTCCAGGATTCCTTTTATGGATGTTAATAATTCCGCGTTTTTTGTTTTAAACGTGGACTCCCATTTTCCGAAAGGGCACGATTTAACGCTGTCTCCACCGCTGAAAGTTTTCCCGGTGAGGATCATGGAAAGGGTTTTTTCTAAGAGTCGGTAGTGATCGCCTCTGAAACTTTCTATCTTTGCCCGCAGGGCCATGGGGTTCATTATGTCTGTCTTATCCAGGTTGGTACAAAGTTGGAAAAAGGCATTATTGCCTTTTTTGACCTCCTGCCAGGCCGCGACAAATTCTTTCCACAGTCGGGCTTCTTCCTGGGTTTGGGGCAGGGATTTATAGATATCCCATGCGATCTTGTAGCGCTTCTGCGCTTCTGAAAATTCCTTGTAAAGCTGTTTTCGGGCTTCCATGTCCAGGTTGGGATCCAGGAGCGTCCGTTGGGCCTTGGTCATGTCCTCCATCTGCCAACTCATGACGAGCAGGCTCTTGATGCTGGGCAGGCGTATTTTACTGATTTCCACCAGATTGCCGTCAAGGTTGTTGATGCTGCTCCACCCCACAAAGCCTATGACGAGTGTGATCAACGCCACAATGGAAAAGCCACCGATTAGTTTTGCCATCAGTTTCACATTTTTCATCCTCGTAACCTCCATGTTGGGCAACCGTGAATGGTTGCCTTCTGCTTTCCCAGATTCAAATTTTAAATTTCTCCCATGAAGCGGTCGATGCTTTCAATGAGTTTTTCCCGATCCAGCTTGATCTGATAGTCGTCAATCCCCACTTTTCGGCCTCTGGCAATATCATCGTCTTCCGCCAAAGTGGTCAGTGCAATCACCGGGAGGTGCCTATACCGTTCATCGGATTTTATTTTCTCTGCCAGGCCAAACCCATCCAGGTTGGGCATTTCAAGATCCGTCACCACCAGGGATATGGCAGGCCCATGTTTTTCCAACAGGTTCCAGGCTTCAAGGCCGTCTTTGGCTTCAATCACCCTGTACCCTTTGTTTTCAATGAACCCTTTTACCTGGTCCCTGAAAAAATTGGAATCCTCGGCAATGAGGATTCTGGCGGAGGCCGTAGGTTTTTTTGCAGTTTTCTTTTCGTCAACAAACCAATTTGGGTTGAGCGTGGAAATAATGTCAAAGACATCCACCAGCAGGGTGGTCTGGCCGTCAATGACCACCGAACCCATGATTCCGGGCTGTTTCAGCGCTTTTTCATCCAGTCTTTCCGTGCTTTCAATGGCATCCACCGGGCCCGTGGTCAGAAGACCGATTTCTCTTCCCGCCAGCATGAAGACCAGGACCAGCATATGGCTTTTTTCCCCCAGGGGTTTGACGGAGGCCACCTGATCGATGGTAAACAGCAGCAGGTTGCCGCCCCGGTACTGCATCACTTTTTTGCCTCCCATCACTTCCACGTGGTCAGCGGTGATTTTTTCGATTCGAAGTACGTGGTTTAACGGAACGGCAAATTGTTCGTCATGACCGTTCCTGAAAACCAACAGGGATTGCCGGTCTTTGCCGACTTTCGATGCCGTCGCCTTTTCTTTGGCCAATTCTTTGGCTCGGGTGCTTTCGTGTACCGAAGAGAGTTCGGCCAGTTGTCCCAATTCCATCACGTCCAGGATCAGGGCCACCTTACCGTCCCCCATGATGGTGGCACCGGCGTACCCTTTTGTCTGTTTGAGATGTCGGCCAAGCGGGTGCACCACGATCTCTTCCGAGTCAAACAAAGCGTCCACAACCAGGCCGTACTTCATGTCGCCCGAGGATACCACGGCGATGTTGAGACCGCTGGTAACCCGGTAACGCCGATCGCTGTCGGATCGCGCCGGGTGATTTGAAATACCCTCATCCTGGTTTTCACCCAGTGACCCGAAAAGGGGGCTTTTTCTGGACCGTCGATCCGCAATACGCCTACGCCGGTCGGCCCGGGCTCTTTCGGAATCGGGATCCGCATAGGTCCGACCAATGCCCAGTACATCAGAGAGCCGCAGCAAGGGCAGGAGCCGGGACCGCAACCTCACCACTTCCGCGTCTCCCACGATCTCCACCCGTTTCCGCACCTGGTCGGCGGGCACCCGGATAAGTTCCACCAGGTTCACCTGCGGTACGGCGTACCGTTCATTTTCGGTGAGGATGATCTGGCTGGGGATAATGGCCAGGGTCAATGGGACCTTGATCCTGACGGTGGTTCCTTTTCCGGTTTCCGTATTCAGGTCGATCTGTCCCCCCAGGCGGTCCAGATTGGTTTTGACCACGTCCATGCCTACCCCTCGGCCTGAGATGTCCGTGAGCTTTTGGGCCATGGAAAACCCAGGCATAAAAATCAATTGGATTTTCTCATTTGGGGAAAGACTTTCCGATTGTTTCTGGGTGATGAAGCCTTTTTCCACTGCTTCAGCGGCCAGTTTTTCGCCATCCAGGCCCCGGCCGTCGTCGTCAATTTCAATGTTGACCTGGCCGGCCTCGTGAAATGCTTTGAGACGGATTCGGCCGATGGGGTGTTTCCCCGCTTTTTCCCGTTGGTCGGGGGGCTCGATGCCATGGTCGATGGCATTTCGCACCAGGTGGGTCAGCGGATCGCTGATGGCCTCAATGAGGGTCTTGTCCAGTTCCACATCTTTTCCCTCGATGATCAGCCCCACTTCTTTGCTCAGGCTTCTGGCCATATCCCGTGCCACCCTCGGAAACTTGTTGAACACATTCCCGATGGGCTGCATGCGCGTGCGCATGATGGCTTCCTGAAGTTCGGACGTAATATGGTCGATCCGTTTGCCCACCGCCTCTGAGCTATCCAGGTCTTTTCTGGAGAGGGACTGAAGCAGCTGGTTACGGCCCAGCACCAGTTCTCCGGCAAGGGTCATGAGGGAATCGAGCAACCCCACGTGCACGCGGAGGCTGGTTTCGGGAATGGATGTATGGACGTCGGCCGGCGCTGGGTTGGGTTGGGTTCCCGCTTTTATGGGGCTCGGTTCCGAGGGTTCGGTGCCAGTGGAGGGTGGTGGATGTTCAATGTGATTGTTTGTTGCAGGTTCTGCGGCTGGAATGCTGTGATCCTCGGCCCGGGCTTGAAGTGGATTGTCCGGAAGCAGAACCCGGCCGTCCTGGGAAACCTCATAGACATGGTTTGGGTCTATCTCGAACAGGTTTGCCACGTCCTCCGGATCGAGTACGCAGGCGAAAAGCATGGTCAAAGCGTGTGGCGGCTGGTTTTGGTCCACTTGGTGCGTTAACACGGTCCCATAGGATCGGGCTTCTTCCAGTATGCCATCACCCGGTTGTTCTTCATCTTGTGCATTATGGGTCAGGGGAATTTCCAGGAGATAGACTGATTTTCCCTCTTGTTTCATTTCCCTGATATGTTCCAGGTCAGCGGGGGAAGCGGTTAGCCCCGGGCGGCCGTCCGGAAATGAAAGGAAAACCGGTGTTACTGAGGGTTCTGAAGCTGTTTCCTGAATGGATGGTTCGGGATGATCCGTAATGGAAGAAAGCGCTCTTAGGTGATCGGAGATATCCATCTCATCGCTTTCTTCCACATGGATCAGAAGGTCCTTGAGCGCGTCTGAGGCCAACAGCAGAAAGTTGATATTTTCCGCGTTGGGGATGAGTTTTTCCTTTCGAATAAGCCCAAGAACACTTTCCATGCGGTGGGAAAGGGTTTTGATGTTTTCCAGACCGATGAAACCGGCACCCCCCTTGATGGAGTGGGCCGCACGGAACACCTTGTTGACCCGTTCAATGTCTATGCTGGACCCGGCCTTTTCCATTTCCAGGAGATCCGTTTCAATGCCGGCAAGATGTTCCAGGGATTCGTCGATGTAGGCCTTCAGGGTTTCGTCATCGCCTGGGTTCATTGGGGTACTCCAGCAAAAGAACTATGTAAGGATCTGTATTTTCTGTAATAACGAAACAATCTATCACAGATGGTGTTTATTTTCAAAAATAATCGTAGTGCTTTATCCCCTATTTCCATATTTGTAAAGACCTTGACAGGAATAGCGAGTTTGGCTATTGATTTAAACCAAGACAACAAAATTAGGCCCTCCCGTTAAGGGGTTTGCCGTCAACCATATAATTATTTGTTCGGGGGACTTGTCATGAAAGAGATGAATGAACTGGATGTGCCTGATGACCTCTATTATACGGAAGATCATGAATGGGTACGGATGAAAGGTGAAAATGTGACCATCGGCGTCAGCGATTACGCACAGGATCAGCTAGGCGACATTGTGTTTGTGGAGATGCCCAACTCCGGGGATCAATTCAAAAAAGGGGATGAGTTCGGGACTGTGGAATCGGTCAAGGCCGTTGCAGAGCTCTACATGCCCATAGGCGGGGAGGTCATCCAGACGAACCAGGCCCTTGAAGATGCCCCCGAATTATTGAACCAGAGCCCTTATGCTGACGGATGGATCATTGAGATCAAACCCGAGGATGTGTCACAGCTGGAGACCATCCTGGACAAGCACGCCTATCTCAAAATGCTGAAAGGCTCCTAGTCCATGCGTTATTTACCCCATACCCCGGAGGATATGGCGGCCATGCTGCAAGTGGTGGGGGTTGAGAGCATGGACGATCTTTTTTCCACGGTTCCGGATGAATGTCGCCGCCGGAGCGCCCCGGATCTTCCGGAACCCCTGACGGAATGGGAGCTGGATGACCATATGGCGACCCTTTCAGGGAAAAGTACAACCCATGGTCATGACGATGGTGCCCCCATGGTATTTATCGGGGCAGGTCGTTATGAGCATTTTATTCCTGAATCCATCAACTACCTTCTGGGACGCTCGGAGTTTACCACCGCCTATACGCCCTATCAGCCGGAAATGAGCCAGGGAACCCTCCAGGCGATCTATGAATACCAGACCCTCACCGCGCGACTCCTGGGCCTTGAGGTGGCCAACGCGTCCCTTTACGATGGCGCTTCGGCCCTGGCGGAGGCCCTGCTCATGGCCATGCGCATTACCCGAAAAAAAAAGGTGGCGCTGTCCGGGGTAATTCATCCCCATTATCGGCAGGTGGTTCAAACATATTTGGATCCGGCGGGATTGGAAATCGTTCTATTGCCCTGTCTTGAAAATGGTAGAACCGACATATCCGGTTTGCAAGACGTGGAAGATCTGGCCGCAGTGGCTGTTCAGTCCCCCAATTTCTTTGGATGCATTGAAGATCTCGCCGCTCTGGGGAATATGTGTCGAGAAAACGATGTTCTCTTTATCACGGCTTTTACGGAGCCTTTGGCCTACGGCATCCTTAAGAACCCGGGGCTTCAGGGCGCCCATATTGTGTGTGGAGAAGGGCAGAGCCTCGGCATTCCCCGGTGGTTCGGGGGGCCGGGGTTGGGAATGTTTGCCTGCAAGCGCCAATATATGCGCAATATGCCCGGTCGTCTGGTGGGGCAGACCTTAGACAAGCAGGGGCGGCGCGGTTTTGTTTTGACCCTGGCCACCCGGGAACAGCATATCCGCCGTGAGAAGGCAACGAGCAATATCTGTACCAATAGCAGCCTTTGTGCCCTCAGCGCGGCCATGTATATGGCATCCCTGGGGCGGACGGGCATCAGGGAACTGGCCAGACTCAATTACGATAAGGCTGCTTATCTCAGAGAGTCTTTGCGGCAGGCGGGGTTTCGAATCCGTTTTGATACCCCATGTTTTAATGAATTCGTGGTCGAATTTCCGCCCGATTTTGAACTCACCTACAACAGGCTTCTCAAAAAAAATATGGTGGCCGGGTTGCCCCTTTCCACATGGTATCCCGAACTGAAACATCACTATCTCCTCTGTGTCACGGAGACCCGAAGCAGAGCGGATATGGATGCATTTGTAAAGGAGGTTCTATCATGAACAAGCCCCTGGCCCCCACCGGTCTGAACCTGGATGAACCCTTGCTCTGGGAAATGGGAAAGCCGGGGCGAACCGGTTTTTCCATGCCGCGTCGTGATGTTGAGCCTTTTCCCTTGGATGATGGCCTTGCGGGGGACGGTCCCGATTTTCCCGATTTGAACGAGATGGGGGTGGTCAGGCATTACACCCGGCTCAGCCAGTGGAATTTCGGCGTGGATACGGGAATGTACCCCTTAGGATCCTGCACCATGAAGTACAACCCCAAGATCAATGAAAAATGCAGCCAGTTGAAAGGGTTTGCAGGATTGCACCCCATGCTGCCGGCGGATATGACCCAGGGCGCCCTGGGGCTGATGCTTGAGCTGGAGCGGTTTCTGGCCGAGATTACCGGAATGGATGCGGTCAGCCTTCAGCCGGCGGCCGGCGCTCAAGGGGAACTGGCCGGCATGTTGTTGATCCATGCTTATCTCAAAAGTCGCAATGTGACGCGGAACAAGATCATCATCCCGGATACGGCCCATGGCACCAATCCCGCCAGTGCGGCCCTGTGCGGGTATCGTCCGGTTCGTGTGAAGTCAGGCGACCAGGGAATTCTGACGCCTGAAGCAATTTCCGAGGTGATGGATGAGGATACGGCCGGCATCATGATCACCAACCCCAACACCCTGGGGCTCTTTGAAGCCCATATCAAAGCCATTTCGGATATTGTCCATGGGAAAGGTGGGCAGGTCTATTGCGACGGGGCCAATATGAATGCCATCATGGGGATGGTGCATATGGGCCGGAGCGGCGTGGATGTGCTGCACCTGAATCTTCACAAGACCTTTTCAGCCCCTCACGGCGGCGGCGGTCCGGGTTCCGGGCCTGTATGCGTGGCGAATCATCTGGTGCCCTTCCTGCCGGTTCCACGGATATTAGAAGGAAATGGCATTTATTCCCTTTCCGAAGATTTTCCCCAATCGTTAGGAAGGCTCCATTCATTTTTCGGTAATTTCGGTGTTATGATCAAGGCGTACGCTTATATTCTTTCCTTGGGCGCCGCGGGTCTTATGAAAAGCAGCCGGCTGGCGGTCCTGAATGCAAACTATATCAAGGAAAAACTGAAATCGGCTTTTCACCTTCCCTATGACAGACCCTGCATGCATGAGTGTGTTTTTTCCGACAAAATTCAACGGGAACAAAAGATTACCACCCTGGATATGGCCAAACGCCTAATGGATTTCGGGTTTCATCCGCCAACCATTTATTTTCCGTTGGTGGTGGATGGGGCCATCATGATCGAGCCCACTGAAACGGAATCGTTGGAGGAGATCGACCGGTTTATCGAGGCATTTCGAATTGTGGCCACGGAAGCCGCGGAATCCCCTGAACTTCTACGGGGGGCCCCAAAACGGTGCAGGGTGGAACGGCTGGACGAAACCTTGGCCTGCCGACAACCCTGTCTGGTGGGGTGAGACTGAACAAATTTACAGGTCTTTCGATATGGAAAGATAGAACGTAATCCCTCGATCAACCCCCGGTTCCACCCACGCATCTCCCCCGTGACGCGCCATAATCTCTTTGACAATGGCTAGCCCCAGGCCCGTCCCCTGGGTTCCCCGGGCGCTCTCCTTCCGTTTGAAAGCCTCAAAGATTCCTTCCAGGTCTTCTTTTTTGAGCCCTACGCCGTCGTCGGACACCGAAAAAATGTGATGGGTTTCGGTTTCATCATGACCGAACACAATCCGGGACAATCCCTCTCCACCATATTTTATGGCATTGTCCACCAGGTTTCGAATCACCCGGATCATGGACACCCGGTCCGCCTTGATTTCGGGCAGGTGCTCCGGTTGCGCCCATTCTATCCCCCCCGTTTCCAGCCGCTCCGACACTTCGTCCTTTATGACCTCCATCACCGCATCCATTGGGATTTTTTCGAGGGAAAGGGGTGCTTCCCGGGTTGAAATGAAGGCATTGATGTGGTTGACCAGTTCTTCAATCAGCGCCGAGGTTTTGATAATCTGGTCACAGGTTCGTTTCCCTTTGTCATCCAGCAGATGTTCCGATTGTTTTTGAAGCAGCATGGCCAGGCCATGGATGCCCATGGCCGGGCTTTTGAGATCGTGTGAAATGGAATAGGAAAAGAGTTTGATTTTGTCCGCACTGGCACGAACCTGTTGTTCCGCGGTTTTTCGCTTTTCCGCCATTTGATTGAAGGCCTTTGCCACATCCTTTAATTCGTCATCCGCCGTGGGCTCTATCCTATGGTCCAGATTTCCCCGGCCGAACGTTTCGGAACCTTCTTTCAACTGCCTGACGGACCGGATGATCCCCCGGGTGGTGAACCATGTGGCCACACCCATGGCCAGGAGTACAAAGAGGGTCATGCCGAGGGTGACGGAGAGGGCGACGGCGCCATGGTGAATGGCATTTTCAGCGGTTTTTTCCGTGTCTTGTCGAATCAGGGGTTGAATCTCTTCATTTAGTAGGCGTCTGATTCTCAGAAGACCTTTTTCGAATCTTTCTATTTTATGCCGCAACTGATCCGCTATGCGGATGATTTCTTTCCCCGAGGCCAAGGTTCGCTTATATTTTCGGTCTAATTCATTTAGAGAAGCTTTGGTCGACCGGGACATGCCGGATTCAGCGTAGATATTTTTCCATTTCAGAAATGCGCCTTCCGCCTTTGAAATTTCAGTTTTCAGAGCTGGTTCCGGCTGGATCACATAGTTTTCAACGGCTGAAAAGATCCGGTGAAAGGAGATTTTCATGAACAGGGCGGCTTCTCTTTTAATCGATGGGGCTGAGGTGCTCTCGCCCTGCAAAGACGAAAGGTTTTGGTCGATCATGATGTTCATTCGGTCCGCCAGTTGTGTGAACTTTTCCTGCGCATGTTTTCTGGCTTCCGCCAGATTGATAATCCGTCCGGATAATGTCTGATGTTTTGAAAAGAAGATGCTCGCTTTCCGGCCGAATTTTTTTTCAGACGCCGTTATGGCGAGGGTGTTGAAGTTTTTGAGAAATGCTTCGAAAATTTTCTGGAATTGATGCAGGTTTTCAATATGGACCCGGTTGCCGTCGCGGACAAAGGAGAAGATGGAAATGGCCGATTCACCGATATTGACTTCCATTTCCAAAAGGGCGTCTTCAAGGGGTTCCTGGATGGAAAGGAATTGTTCCAACGCCTGATTCAGTTTCCGTATCTGCAGGTAGGAGATTGATCCTGATACACCCAGAACAAGGATAAGGATTCCAAAACTCAGCCAGAGCTTCTTGGCGATGGTCATACGCATGAATGGTCTCCATGGCGTTAGCGGTTTCTTCCCCCTTTACGAAAACCCGAAAGCACCCAGAAAACGCCCCACAAGAGCATCACCGGAGCCATGCCCACATAAAAAAACATGGGCCACTGGTTATTCCAGGGCTTGATGAAAAAGGCCATGACGGTCGGCCACAAAATGGAGGCCATGACTGCCATGCGTGCCCAGCCGGTCATTTTTGAAATAATACCGGCTTGCGGGCCGCCTTTTTCAATCCGTTTGCCGGTCAATCTGGGGAGCATGAAGATTGCCAGGGCGATGGCGATAATAACGAGAATTTCAGTCATGAGCGATAATGGGGAACCGTACCTTCCCGGGTGGTCCCTTTATGGGGTCTGGATTTTAGGAAACCATAAATCGAGAATCTACCACAGACGCTTTCCGCCGTCACTCTCTTTTTGGGACCTTTTCAGTAACCCCCTTGAAAAACAATGGTCGACCTGCCATGTTCCCCAAATTATAAAAAAAATAATTTGTATAAAATATGGAATTTTTTTTAGAAATGTGCGTTTTCTTTATATATGGGAAATATGCAGGAGATCCTTGTCGTTGAAGACGAAATGACCACTGCAATCCTGCTGGAGGAGCTTCTGGAGAATAATGGCTTTCAGGTAACGGGGATTGCGGCAACCGGTTTGGAAGCCATCAAATTATTGCGGCGCATGGCCCCGCATGTCCGGGCCATCGTCTGCATCGGCTATTTTGATGACCCGGTCCTGGGGCACTTTGCGGAGTACGGCTTTTGTGGTGCCCTGCCCAAACCCTACCGGGAATCGGATCTGGAAAAGGTGCTATGGAAGGCCATGGGGGCTTAACGTGGACCTTTTGCAAGGTTTCTTCATAAAACAACGCGTTGTTTTTTTAAATTTTGCCAATTTCAACGCGTTGTTTTATCAGATGCAAGGGATCGTGCCTCCGGTTGACTGATTGCGCCCCCTTTCATATGCACATCCAGCTGCGGAAACGCAATATCAACGCCGGCAGCCCTCAAGGTGTCGTTGAGGCTGTAGTTTGCCTGGCTCTCAAAGACCCACCGCTCCATTTTGTTAATTACATTTACCGCAAAATAAACGTCGAAGTTGAGCGTGCTGTCGCCATGTTCTTTAAACAGCACGAAAGGCGCCGGTTCCTTTAAGACGCCATTGATGTTTGCGACTGCCTGAATCATCAGCTCCGTCGATTTATGAATGTCGGATTCGTAGGCAATACCGATGGAAACCTTGGTCAGGACCATGTGATCATTCTTCGTCCAGTTTACCAGTTTTTCATTCAGCACCACACTATTGGGCAGCATGATGTCGATATTGTTCTCGGTGTGAATCTGAAAGCTCCGAAGGCCGATATTGAAGACCCTGCCGATTTCGTTTTCCACCTCTACCACATCATCAATTTTAACCGGGCGTTCCACCATGAGAATGATGCCGCTGATCAGGTTGCTGAAAAGTTCCCTCGCGCCAAAACCGACACCAATCATCAGCCCGCCTACGGCAAAGTGAAAGACCGTCAGCGGGATTCTCAATATGGCCAGCGTCGTATACAGGATAACCGTTATCATGATGGCAAAGGTGATCCTCTCCAGGGCCAGCTTTCCGCTTGAGTCTAAATTCCGTTTCTTCTCAAGCCGTTTGCGAAGGCGCCCCTGGATGTGTCGCGCAACGTGGAAACCCACGATCATTACGATGATCGCCATAATGCAATGGCCCACGGTTACGCCTTCATGGCCGACTTTCCAGAGAGCATAATTCCAGATGGTGACAAATGTGTCCCATATGTTGTGGTTTCTCATGGTGTTCCTCTCTTAGGTTTGGTCCAGCACTGAAATGCACTCCGTGATGAGCAATGACTTTCCGGATGTAGCCGGAAATGTCCAACACCGTTGTCAGGAATGCCTTCTGGCCATGACGTCTTACCATTTCAAGAAACCGTTTCCGGACTGGGTTGTTTCATGAAGGATGGCCAGGTAAATACACCGCATTTTCAGCGAACGCCGGAAACAACAAATAGTACCCGTTTCAATCTTTTACATCAAGGACCTTGCTCGCCTTTTTAGTGATTATCTGGATCCGGAGATTAATGACCATAATGAAAAGCATGGACGTTACATGAAAATTCCACTGCACCATTGACACACAATCCGGAATTCTCCATACTGCCGTCAAGACAATGGGTCTTGTTAATGCTTGATTAAAAATGCCATAATTCGGCAACAAACGGATCTACCGCTTTTTGCTTTTGAGGAAATCACTATGGGGACCGAAATTTTCTTGATTGCCGTCGTTATTCTCTTGCTCTTTGCTGTTTTCGATCTGGTGGTGGGGGTTACCAATGATGCCGTTAATTTCCTGAATTCTTCCATCGGTTCACGTGTGGCACCCTTTTTTGTGATCATGATCATCGCAAGCCTGGGTATCCTTTCAGGGGTGACCTTCTCAAGCGGAATGATGGAAGTGGCACGTAAAGGGATCTTCCACCCCCAGTTTTTTACCATGCCGGAGCTCATCACCATCTTCCTGGCCGTCATGCTCACGGATATCCTTCTTCTGGATCTCTTTAACACCTATGGCCTGCCCACCTCCACCACCGTCTCCATTGTGTTTGAACTCCTGGGCGCTGCCGTGGCTGCCTCCGCCATCAAAATCATGCAGGCCGAAGGCGGTGCCATGGCGCTCGGTGAATACATCAATACGGGGAAGGCCATGATGATCGTTTTCGGCATTCTTCTTTCCATTGTGGTAGCTTTTTGTTGCGGTGCCATTGTTCAATTCTTCACCCGGTTGATATTTACCTTCGACTACCAAAAAAAAATCAAACGTTATGGGTCCCTTTGGGGCGGGGTTGCCATGGCAACCATTACGTTCTTCATCCTGATCAAAGGTGCCAAGGGCGCTTCCTTTATGACCCCTGAGGCGGTCCAATGGGTCAAATCTAATTCCCTGCTCATTCTGGCGGGTATTTTTGTTGTTTCAGCAATCATTTTACAAATCGCCATTTCGCTTTTCCGGGTCAATATTTTCAAACCCATCGTGCTGGTGGGTACCTTTGCGCTGGCCATGGCCTTTGCCGCCAATGACCTGGTCAATTTTATCGGTGTTCCCCTGGCGGGATTAAGCGCCTACAAGACCGCCATGGCAGCAGGAGACCCCCTGACCATTACCATGAGTGCCTTGAGCCAAAAGGTGCAATCCCAGACGGGAATCCTGCTGATTGCAGGTATCATTATGGTCGTAACCCTTTGGTTGAGCAAAAAGGCCCGCACCGTCACCGAGACGGAGATCAGCCTGGGACATCAGGACGAGACCACTGAGCGATTCGAGTCCATCTGGCTTTCCCGGACCATTGTGAGGATGGTGGATTCATTCTTTAAATCCGTTACGTCGGTGGTCCCTCACAATCTGAGGAAAACCATTGGCAGACGGATGGATCCCCACCGCGCCGAGAGAATTGCATTTCAAGGCCCGAAGCCTTCCTTTGACCTTGTCCGCGCATCGGTGAACCTCATGGTTGCCGGCGCCGTGGTCTCCTTTGCCACCTCCATGAAGCTACCCCTGTCAACAACCTATGTGACGTTCATGGTGGCCATGGGTGCTTCTTTTTCCGATCAGGCCTGGGGCAGGGAAACGGCTGTCTATAGGGTTACCGGGGTGTTGACGGTGATCGGCGGCTGGTTTATGACGGCTTTCATCGCCTTTGCGGTTTCCTTTGCTTTCGCCGGCGCGATCCACTATTTCAAGGTGCCCGGTGTTTTAGGCCTCATGTTACTTGCGGGTCTGATCATTTGGAATAATCAGAGAAAGCACAAAGGGCGTGAGAAGGATAAAGAAGAGGAGCGGGTTTTTAACCTGAAGAAGATCAATGATGCCCACATGGCCATTTCCAGTACATTTGAGCATCTGGCCCATCTTTTGGACGCGGTTCGGGAATCTTTTGATCTCACCTTTGACGCGCTTATTGAGCAGAATGTGGATGAACTGAAAAAGCAGCGAAAAAAGGTTAAACAGGTTCAACTGTGGACCAACATCATCATGGCCAACATCTTCAAAGTATTGCGTCTGCAAAACAAAGGGGATTCTGAGATATCGTACAAGTACGCTCAGACCATCAGACGTCTTCAGAAAATATCCGATGGTTACCGCGATATTGTGGTGCGTTCCTACAACCATATCGGCAACAAACACAAAGGGCTTCTGGATGTTCAAGTTGAGGAGCTCAAAAAGATCAAGATCTGTATCCTTGATATCATTTTAAAGGCGGAAACCTCTTTTAACCAAAAGGAAATCGTGGACTACCAGAATATTGTGGAACAGTACCTTTACATGAGGAAACTGGCGGATCAATTCAACCAGAATCAGATCGAAAGGATCAGGACCGACACCTCCAAAACACGCCTCAGCATTCTCTTCTATGCCATTGTGGGGAACTGCATTATGATCGGGAAACAGAACATTAAACTGCTTGAAATTTTTAATGAATCCTTCAAATTTGACAAAAAACTGTCGGGATCATACTATAAAATCGACAGCCAATAGTATGAACCGTTCAATCACAAAGGATCTTGAAGTTGCAGTAGTTGCAGAGTTTGCTTTTTGTGGGGATAAAAAGCTTTTTATCTTTTGGAATATTTTTCTGAACGTTCTGACAGAATTCATTCATATGGGCTGTTTCTTTTCTGATCTGCCTGGCGAATGCCTCAATGTCGGATGATCTTACCGTGATGTCAATTTCTTTGTAATGGGGATGAAGGTAGGCGACGATGGGAGAAATTCCGGCCGGATCTTTTTCAAAGTGGTACGAGGCCCAGGCGGCGTACCCTACCATTTGCCTTCGATGTTTCTTCAAATCGGCCTTTCCCGTTTTCCAATCCATGATGAAGAGCCGATCGTTTACCGGGAAGAGAAAATCCACCTTGCAATAGGCCTTCATGCCGCCGATTCGGGTTTCTCCATATCCCGGGGGTTCGATAAGCCATTCATCTTTTTTGAGCACTGCATGATCAATCAACCAGGTAAAACGGTCACTGTTTAATAGATTGTTCAGGGAGATTCGGACCTTGTTAAAAAGGTCACTCGGGACAACGGATTTCATCCGGCCGTAATAGACCTCCTGAAAGGTTTTTGTGCGGACATATTCTTCGGTCATTTTTCGGGCATAATCGTGAAAACGCGCTTTGTCGATCTCTTTTGCGGTTTTCTGCAGCCTTTCAAGCAACGTTTTGTTGACATCGTGAACGATGTTTCCGATTTCCAGGGGGATGGAGGTCATCTTTTTCAGTGCCAGGATTTTTTTGGTGGGGTATTCGGGGTCGTACTTGGCGTAGTAGTTGTAATAGTATTGACGCTTGCAGGTTTCAAACAAGTTGTATCGACTGACGGACCAGCCCAGTTTGGGACTGAAAACAAATTTTTTCATGGGCACCTGGACCCCTCTTTGTATGTCTGAATCATCCGTTTGGTTTCGTTGATCCGTTTGGTGATTTTGATGGACCGGGGGCAGGCCCGGGTGCATTCAAAGTGGTTTTGACAGGGCCATACGCCGTCCGGCGCATCCAGTACCGGTAGACGTTCCTCGAACCCCTGGTCCCGGCTGTCTCCCAGGAAACGAAAGGCTTGAACAATCGCTGAGGGCCCCAGAAACGCCGGGTTTTCTTCCAGGACGGGGCAGGCGGAAAAACAGGCGGAGCAGAGGATGCAGTTGGTGGCATCGTCAAAGGCCATCCGCTCTTTCGGGGATTGAAGCCTTTCTCGTTCCTTTGGCGTTTCCTCATTGATGAGAAATGGTTTTACTGAACGATAGCGTTTGAAAAAGGTGGTCTGGTCTACAATCAGGTCCCGTTGCACCGGAAGATGCCGCAGCGGTTCTATTAGAATGGTTTCTCCCCCTTTTGCGGCCACGTCCCTCACCAGCGTTTTGCAGGCAAGCCGGTCTTTGCCATCGATGCGCATGGCATCTGATCCACAGACCCCGTGGGCGCAGCTCTTTCGAAACCCTAACGTTCCGTCCTGAAACCGCTTGATGCGCATGAGGGCATCCAGGATCCGTTCGTTGGGTTCTACTGCTACAACAAAGTCCTGGTAACGGGGTTCATCATGGGTCTCCGGGTTAAACCGTCTGATTCTGAGGGTGATGTTCATCATATTTTCCTCAATATTTCCGGGGTTTGGGGGTCCAGATGGAAACATCCACCTCTTTGTAATCAAGCTTTACCCGGTTTCCCTCCAGGGTGGCCAGGGTGTGCTTGAGCCAGTTGGGGTCGTCGCGTTCCGGGTAATCTTCTCTTGAATGCGCCCCGCGGCTTTCCTGCCGATTGAGGGCTGAGACGGCTGTGATGAACGCCAAATCAGCAAGGTTTCCCAGTTCGATGAGTTCCAGAAGATCCGTGTTGAAAGATGTGCCTCGATCCTGAGCACGTACCAACCCGTATTGTTCCCGAAGGGTTTCCAGTTGCTTCACCGTTTTAGCCATATCGGCTTCATTGCGGTAGACACCGATATTTTCCATCATGGCGGTCTGCATTTTTTCCAGGATCAGACCCCCATGGGGACCCTTTTTTTTGTCCGTCAGCCGGGAGATCCACTGGCGGGCAAAATCGGCCGCATCCGCCGGAACAGGGACCTGGTCCGCATGATTGACGAAATCGGCCATGTGACGGCCTGCCCGCCGCCCGAACACCACCAGGTCCAGCAGGCTGTTGGTGCCAAGACGGTTGGCACCATGTACGGATACGCAGGCGCATTCTCCCACCGCATAAAGCCCTTCTATCAAAGTGCCTTTGTTGTCGCATATAACCTGGCCACGATTATCAGTGGGGATGCCGCCCATGCCGTAATGGGCGGTTGGCAGAACGGGAATAGGACTTTCCGCCGGATCGACGCCTAAGTACGTCCGGCAGAAATCCGTAATGTCAGGCAGTTTGCTTTGAAGGGTCTCTTTTCCCAGGTGGGTGGCGTCCAGGTGAACATAGTCGTCGATTTTGCGGTCCCCGCGAATGCCCAAGCCGGCGCTGATCTCCGTCATGATGGCCCGGGACACCATGTCCCGTGGCGCCAGGTCCATCAATGTGGGAGCGTACCGGGCCATGAATTGTTCTTCATGGCTGTTCCTCAGGATTCCCCCTTCGCCCCGAACCGCCTCGGAGATGAGGATCCCCAGACCCTTGATGCCGGTGGGATGAAACTGGAAAAACTCCATGTCCTGAAGCGGAATGCCCCGCCTGGCACAGATGGCCGGTCCATCCCCCGTGTTGGCATAGGCATTGGAGGTGATTTTGAACATGCGGCCGAACCCGCCCGTGGCAAACAGCACGGTTTTGGCTTGAAAGGTATGAATTTCGCCGGTTGACAATTCAAGGGCCACCACACCGGCGCATCGTTTACCTTCCAATACCAGGTCCAGGGCCTGGTACTCATCGTAAAAATGGACCCCGTTCTTGATGCACTGCTGGTACAGGGTCTGAAGGATCATGTGTCCGGTCCGGTCCGCTGCATAGCAGGCCCTCCGCACGGGGGCTTCACCAAAATTCCGAGTATGTCCCCCGAACCGGCGTTGATCGATGCGGCCGTCCGGTGTGCGGTTGAAAGGGAGTCCCCGATTTTCAAGATCATAGACCGCCTGAACGGCTTCCTCGGCCATGAGCAGGGCCGCCTGCTGGTCCACCAGGTAATCGCCCCCCTTGACCGTGTCAAAGGCATGCCATTGGGGATCGTCTTCTTCCACATTGCCAAGCGCCGCGCTGATGCCTCCCTGGGCCGCCCCCGTGTGGCTGCGGACCGGGTAGACTTTGGAGAGGACGGCGGTCTTGGCTTGCCCGCTGACTTCCAGGGCTGCATAAAGACCGGAGCCGCCCGAACCCACGATGATGGCGTCAAATGTGTGTTGCAAAGGGAGCCTCCTTTATGGTCTCACGCAAAGGCGCAAAGCCGCCAAGAAAGACAAATCAAAGATATTTTTGAAATCTTTGCATCTTTGCGGCTTTGCGTGATAAAAATTTGAAGCATCATATATATATGAAATAATTAAGAGTTCTGGAGATGGGACTCCAGCCAGCCCTCCATATCGCCCAGCACCTGATCCCGCTCAGGCTCATTAAATATCTCGTGATACAACCCCTCATAGATTTTGATGGTTTTATCCGACGATTGAACCGTTTCAAAAAGCATTCTAGCCCCCTCCGGGTCCACCAGTCGGTCCGCACCACCCTGAATCAGCAGGATCGGCAGGGTGATTTGGGCGGCAATTTCGGGAATACGCTGCATGGACCGCAGGATTTCCGCTGCCAGTCGGGCCGTTGTTTTCCCCGTATGGACAAGGGGGTCCTCCACATAAGCCCTTACCACCGACGGATCGCGGCTTACCCCATTCACATCCAGCCCGATGAGCCCGATTTTGGGCAGCAATACCGAAAAGATTTTGCCGGCGAATATGGTGGCGGATGAAATGCTGTCAGGAACCTTGACGACACCGGGCCCGGAAAGGATAGCTCCGGTTAATCCTTCCTGGTGATGGCTCAAAAAAACGGCGCTCACCAGGCTTCCCATGCTGTGCCCCACCAGGAAGAGAGGCGCTTCGTGGTTCAGGGCTATAACTTTTTCAAGGAAAGTGGCGAGTGTTTGGGTGTAATCCTCAAAGCGGTTTATGTAAACCCTTTTACCATGGGATTTCCCGTGCCCCGGGAGATCAAATGCGTAGATCCCGTAACCAAGCGGTACAAACCGGTTCACCAGATTCATATATCGTCCGCAGTGTTCGGCGAGACCGTGCACCACGAGCAATGCGGCTTTCACATCACCTTCCGGAAGCCAGCATTGATAATAGATATGCTCATCGCTGTTTTCGTTCAGAAACCCTTCTTCATGCTTCATATCGCCTCCATCATCGTGTAAAATGCCAAATAATGCTTTCCACTTTGACTTTCATGTTTGATTATCGGCTTCAGGAAAGGTTTTGTAAATGGAAAAGAACGACCGCCTTATGAATGAAATGCCCGATAAGTCGGCAACGCAAAATGAGACTTCCGCGCAGGAACTAAATGAACTGATCCAACTGGCCCGTCGATTGGGCGCCAGTGAGGTGGGTATTGTAAATGCGTCACAAGTGCCGATTGAGGACCACCTGGCAAATGTTTGTCGGGAAATTAGATGCGATGCCTACGGGCTTTCCCCAAGTTGTCCACCCCATGTTTCGGGACCGTCAGGCTTTCGAGAATTGATCGAGAAGATGTGTTTTGGTGTGGTTGTTCGGATCGATATTCCTTCGTCGGTCATGTTTTCAAATGAGCGCAGAGAAGTTATGGGACTGCTTCATGAAATTGTCGCCAGCGTGGAGCAGGAAGCCGTCCGCATGGGATATGCTGGATCAAAGGCTTTCGCCGGTGGGTCATGCAAGAAAATTTTTTGCTGGGAACATGCCGAATGCCGGGTACTTTCAGCACAAGGGGAATGCCGAAATCCCCAATCCGCACGCCCTTCCATGTCCGGATTCGGTATTAACGTGTTAAAGTTGATGCAAAAGGCCGGGATCCCTGCGGACAAGAGCCTTACCCCCGCCCAGGCCGGTTACCATGGAGAAGTCATGTCCTGGGTTGCCGGTCTGGTGATGGTGGGTTGAGATAAAATTGGTTTTTGGTCTGCTACGGGGAAAAGTACCGAACCAGTGCCCGCTTTCTGCCGGTGATACGCTGGTATTTTTCATTGGGATAGCCCAGTGCGACGACGGCATAGGCCGACTCATCCTCAGGCATGCCGATCCCTTTAAGGATACGCCGATCCCTTTTCATGGCTTCAATGGCAAACCCGATGAGGCAGGTCCCGAGACCTGAAACGTGGGCGGAAAGCAGTATGTTCTGGGTGGCCAGAAGGGCATCTTCGGCCGGGCAGGAGGCCTCTTTTTTGGAACCCACAACAATGGCGGCCGGTGCTCCGTGAAACAACAAATCTTTACCTTCCTTTTCCCATAATTCGAGCCCATCTCGGATTTTTTCGTAGTAGTTCTGGAAATACTGTTCCAATTCCGATTTGCCCAATAGCGCCAATCCTTTCCTGAGAAGGACATTTTCAGCGTTTCGGTTCATTTTGCGGAAGAAATCGCCGACCCATTGGGCCAGCTGCAGAACGGCAAGTCGATCGGGGAGTATGGTAAAAGTCCATTGCTGCGAGTTGGTTCCGGAGGGGGCCGAAATCCCGATTTTCACCAGGTCATCCAGTATGTCCGTTGGCACCGGTTTCGCCTGGTAGTTTCTGCAGGAACGCTTGGATTGCATGAGGTTGACCAGCTCCCGGATGTTTCCATTTCCGAAAGGGAGCCACGCGGATTTGGCTTCAAAGGTCTTGAAGGTGGATAAGGCGGGATCAAGTGACCCCACCTGCACCGCGCCGGTGGGGCAAACGGCCATGCAATGACCGCAATTAAGGGATTCAATCCCGGTGACCACGGCTTTTTTCCCTTTCATGGTGATGGTCTCGGACGGGCAGATCGTCACACACAGGCCGCATCCGTTACAGCGTTCTTCATCAATTGTGGTTGTGACGGTTTTATCCATCATGTTTTCCCCCCAATGATGGCGTCTTGGATCTTGACTAATATAAGGTTCGGGACCATAATGCGTTGCTAAAACAGACTGACCTTCAATCAACAAATTATTATTGGTTAATGTCGGGTTGTTGTCAAGGGAATGCCGGGCGCGTCAAAAAACCCAAAAGGAGGATGGTCGTGGATGATAAACAATTGAAGCAATATCTGCTGATCGCCGTTCGTGCGTCCATGATGGCGGCTTCGGCCATTATGGATGTATATTCACGGGCCGATTTCAATGTGGATATGAAGTCCGATGATTCACCGCTGACGGATGCGGACCGGAAAGCCCACCAGATCATTGTGGATGCATTGGAACCCACCCCTATTCCTGTTCTCAGCGAGGAAGGACGTGATATTCCCTACGGTGAACGAAAGGAATGGGCACGGCTGTGGATCGTGGATCCTCTGGACGGCACCAAGGAGTTCATCAAGCGAAACGGCGAATTTACGGTCAATATCGCCCTTATTGGGGAAGGAAACCCTGTTTTTGGTGTGATCTATGCTCCTGTTTTGAAACGGCTCTATTTTGGCGGTCGGGATCTGGGTGCTTATGGCTGTACTCGCGAAATGGAAGAACTTCCCGATGATTTGGGTGAATTGATCAAACAGTGTGAAAAACTGCCGTTGACGGTTTCCCGTTCCGCCTACGTGATTATGGGTTCCCGTTCCCATGCCACCCCTGAGCTGGAAGCGTTTGTTGAAAAAAAACGAAGAGAAGTTGATTCCGTTGAATTTATATCGGCGGGCAGTTCTTTGAAGATATGTCGTGTGGCGGAAGGGGCTGCGGATATTTATCCGAGACTGGGGCCCACCATGGAATGGGATACCGCCGCAGGGCAGGGCATTGCCGAAGGGGCAGGGCGAAGTGTGACGGTATGGGAGACCCATGAGCCGCTCATGTACAACCGGGAAAACCTGTTGAATCCATGGTTTGTGGTTCAGTAACAAGAAAGGAAAGGTGCCTGAAATGAAAGGAATTATTCTCGCCGGTGGGTCCGGGACGCGCCTTTATCCCATCACCCGTGTGGTCAGCAAGCAGTTGATGCCGGTTTATGACAAACCCATGATTTATTATCCGCTCTCCGTCCTGATGCTGGCGGGCATTCGGGAAATATTGGTTATTTCAACCCCTGAAGATTTGCCCAGGTTCAGGGAGCTTCTGGGTAACGGCGACCAAATCGGACTTTCCCTTTCATATCGGGAGCAACCCAGACCCGAAGGGCTGGCCCAAGCGTTTGTCATTGGAAAAGAGTTCATCGGAGGGGACAACGTCGCCCTTGTTCTGGGGGATAATATTTTTTATGGGCACAACCTGTCCGCTATTCTTCAAAGAGCGGCGGCCCTTGAAAAGGGCGGGGTTATTTTCGGTTATCTGGTACGGGACCCGGAGCGGTACGGGGTGGTGGACTTTGACGAAAACGGAAAGGTTACCAGTATTGAGGAAAAACCGGAAAACCCCAGATCAAAATATGCGGTTCCCGGGCTCTATTTCTATGATAACCAGGTGGTTGGTATCGCTGAAAACCTGAAGCCGTCCCCCAGGGGAGAGCTGGAAATCACCGATGTCAACCTGACATATTTAAGGCGGGGTGCTCTCCGGGTAGAGCTCTTAGGACGTGGTTTTGCCTGGCTTGATACGGGTACCCATGAATCGCTGCAGCAGGCGGGGGATTTTGTTAAATCGATTCAAGATCGGCAGGGGTTGAAAATCGGCTGCATCGAAGAAATTGCCTTTCGCCTGGGCTATATCGATGTGGATCAGATCAGGGCGGTCGCCGAAGATATGCTCAAAAATGATTATGGCCGTTACCTGATGGAAATTATCGAAAGTGAGGGCATGCAGAAAAATGACCCTGAAGTTTACTGAAAAATCGATTCCCCATGTGGTTTTGATTGAACCGATGGCCTTTGAGGATGATCGGGGGTTTTTTATGGAAACCTTCCATTTTCAAAAATATGCCGAGGTCGGCATTTCACGGCCGTTTTTGCAGGATAACCATTCCCATTCGCGGCGTGGTACCCTGCGGGGACTTCATTACCAGCTTAAGAATCCTCAAGGAAAACTGGTCTATGTGGTGAAAGGGGAAATCTTCGATGTGGCGGTGGACATTCGCCGGGGTTCCCCCAGTTTTGGAAGATGGACCGGGGATCTGCTTTCGGAAAAAAATAAGCGCCAGCTGTATATCCCCGAAGGGTTTGCCCACGGTTTCTGTGTTTTGAGCGAAACGGCTGATGTGATTTATAAGTGTACGGACCTTTACGCGCCCGGGGACGAATATGGGGTCTTCTGGGCGGATGACACCATTGGTATTGTCTGGCCCATGGAAAATCCGATTCTTTCAGCGAAGGATTTGAAAAACCCCATGCTTCGGGATATTGCAGATGCGCATCTGCCCCTGTACACCTAACGCTATTCCTTCACCAGCTTTCCCAGGACTTCCAATTTTTCCCTGATTTCCTTCAGCTGACCTTCGATGGCCGCCAGGTTGTTATTTCGAAGTTCGGCTTCGATGGCTTTTGCCAGTTCGTAAATGTCCATGACGCCGAGATTCCCCGAAGCGCCCTTAATGGAGTGTGCCGCCCTGGCGGCGGTATCCGCATCCCCCGCCTTGACAGCCGACTCCATGTTGCTTAAATCAACCATTCCCGTATCCACGAGGAGCTCCACCAACTCCAGGTATTCGTCTTCATCCAGGCCCAAATCATCCGCTAACGCTTTGATATCCATTATGTCTCCTTATGCTGTTGGTTTGAGGTGCCGCATCCTGCCGGAGCCCATTTTTCAAGGACCTCCATAACGATTTTCCTTTTGATGGGTTTTGCAATGTAATCATCCATTCCCCCCTCAAGGCACTTTTCCCTGTCACCTTTCATGGCGTGAGCCGTCATTGCGATGATGGGGACCCTCTGAATGAATGATCGATCTTCGTTTTTCGTTTTTACCTCCTGATTCACTTGTCCATTGAGGGTGTGATGTTGTGTTTCAAATTGTCGAATCGCTTCAGTGGCTTCAAATCCATCCATTTCCGGCATCTGGATGTCCATGAGGACCATATCGTATTCCTTTTGGTTTGAGGTATATATTTCAACGGCTTCTTTTCCATTGTTGGCGATATTAACATGATACCCGGCTTTACCGAGCATCATTTTGGCCAGCTTCTGGTTAACCAGGTTATCTTCAACGATGAGAACACGAACGGCATTCTCCGTCTTATGGCATTCGGTAAGTTTCTTTTGTTGTCCTTGGGTTACGGATTTCTGAGGTTTCAGGGACCGTTGCTTTCTTTTTTGCAGAACAGTTTCAATGGATTGAAAAAACCTCGTCTTGCGAATGGGTTTCCTCAGAAAATCGTCGAAACCAGCCTTTTCAAATTCCTTCAAATTGCCGGCCATCGCGGATGAAACGGCAATCAGCCCGATATCATTGAAAGGAGCTTGACCGTTTTTCAAGGATGCATTGGATTCACGAATTTTTGCTGCAAGTTCGTGCCCGTTCATTTTCGGCATGTGAATGTCGATAATGCAGACTGAAAACGGTGCGCAGTCAATTAATCCCTTTTCCAGTTCCGGTAAAACGGCTGTTGGTTTGTCGAGGGAAACCACCACCATGCCAGCAGACTGTAGCATAAGGGTCAATGATTCAAGACTTCGAGGATTATCGTCAACAACCAGCGCTTTTTTGCCGGAAAGCGCCGTGGAGGGGGATTCGGGTGGAACGTCCTTTTTGGCCTTCCTGAGCCAGGCGGTAAAATGAAATGTGCTTCCGCTGCCACGAGCCGTCCCGGTCGCAGAGACTTTCGCGGTGGTTTCGATTTTTTCGTTGTCATTTCGCTCTACCCATACGTCACCATCCATAAGATTGGATATTTTTCTGCAGATGGATAGTCCTAAACCGGTACCGCCGTACTTTCTGGTGGTTGAGCCGTCTGCCTGCTGAAAGGGCGCAAAAACCTTCATCTGTTTTTCGTCCCCGATGCCGATGCCGGTATCCCTGACGGTCACGTGGAGTTTTATTCGGTGTTCCTCTTCCTTTTCCACTGCCACGGATAATTCGATCTCACCCGCATCCGTAAATTTGGGTGCGTTGTCCATGAGATTTGTCAAAACCTGTTGAAATCGTACGGGGTCGCCCCTGACAAGATCCGGAACATTTTCTTCTACCCGACACAACAGCTCTATGGGTTTTGAATCGATCTTGGGGTGGATGAGATCACAGACGTTGTGCACCAGGGACGCGGGATCAAAATCCGTTTCCTCAAAGTTCATTTCGCCCGCTTCGATCTTTGAAAAATCCAGGATATCGTTGATCAACGAAAGTAATGCGTCGCCGCTGTTCTTGATCGTATCGGCGTAATCAATCTGGGTATGGTTGAGGGGGGTTTCAAGAAGAAGGTCGCTGAAGCCGATGACGGCGTTCATGGGGGTCCTGATTTCATGGCTCATGTTGGCCAGAAATTCGCTTTTGGATATGCTGGCCAGCTCGGCTTCTCTGCGGGCATCAATCAGTTGTTTTCGCGTACTTTCCAGCTTGTCCATCATCAGGTTAAAGTCAATTCCCATCTGGCCCACCTCATCAATGACCGGGAGGGCAAGGTTTTCCCCGGCATCTTTTTCGGGCGCTGTCCCAAGCCTGATGCTCAGGTCTCCTTCTCCTTCGGTTACCTTTCTTAGGGCGGCGCTCAGGGTCCTGATCTTATCAAATACCCTGCGTTTGAGAAGGAAAAACAAGGCAAAGCAAATGACAATCGAGATGAAAAAAGGTGTCAGGTTATTGAAAAGGAACCGCTTCTGTTGGGCTACAAAGGGCTTTTTATTGATGGCTGCCACCAGGGTGCCGATGGACTGTCCTGTGAAGTCGGCGATTCTTCTCTGGGAAACAAAATAGGCTTGTCCATTGACTTCAAGGCTGCCGCGATCCGGATAAGGGATGGAAGGATCGGCAAAACTGGTTAACGCAACCCTTTTATTTTGATCATAGTAGACCACTTCTGCTTCAGCAATCCGGGCCATTTGCTGCGCCAGGGTTTTGTTACCATTGATGAGCTTAATCAGTACCACATAACCGTAAATTTCACCCGTATCATGCAGTAGCGGAATGACGGATTTGAAGCACAGTGCCTCCGCCGCTTGAACGAATGCGGCCATTTCCGGCAGGTGGGCCTTGACAATCTGCCCCGGAATTGCTTCCACGCTGACACGCTGTCGTTGATCGTTGAGGATCGACGTGTAGCCGTCTGCATGATGCGCCGCTTTTGGATAGGATGTCAGCAGGTCGCCGTCCTCATCAAAAACGCATGCCAGATCGATACTGTGAATGGTGGCAAGGCTCTTGAGCATGAAGCGGATGGCGGCAATGTTGTCATAATCCAGGAAATCACAATACTGCTGGTTTTGTTCTTTCACAATTCCCGAGATGATGCTCAGTTTTTCAAGCGCATTGTTCTGGAGTGCAGCGACGATGTTCAGCTTTGCTTTCAGATCTTCATAGTGGTGTCGCCTGGCACTTCCCCCCCCCTGATAAGTGACAAACAGGGTGTTTCCGATGATGGCGGTGATGAGTAGCCCGAACAGGAGAAAAATATTTCTTATGACCCTTTTCCGAGGGTGGTTTGGGAGAGGCGGGGTGCTTTGAGGTGGTTTCTGCATAAAATTCTTTTCAGGCCTTAATCGAAGAGGCTTTTTAGTGTGCGGGTCCTTTATTCCGGGAAGACAGCGGCATGAGCTTTGGCCGCGGCTTTCGCGTTTCCACAGGAAATTTTTCGCTCTCCCAGCGTTCGATACCACCCTTGAGAACACCCACTACCGAGTATCCCTTTGCGATGAGAAATTTGGCGGCCACGGGGGATTGTTTCATGGCCCAATCCGTAATGATGATAGATTGTCCCTTTGGAATTTCGTGGTATCGGTCCGCAAGATAAACCAGGGGGCACAAGACGCTGCCTTTGATAAATGATGTGTTTTTCGTAAAATTCAAAGGCCGTGTATCAAGGATGAAAATGTCTTCGCTGTTCATACATTTTGCAAGATCTTTGGGGGGGATTTTTTTGACCTTTATTTTCTGCCAAGTGGGGTTAATCACCATGGGATAGTCAAATTTTCGCCATTCCGGTATGCCCCCTGAAAACACATAGGTGTTGCGGTACCCCTTTTCGGCTGCAATCCTTGCAGCCCGAACCGAGTAGGGTCACCTTTTTCCCATACAGTAAAAAATCAACGGGGTGGCTTTATCCCGGGGCAGGGCGTTGGTGGTTTTCATATGGATGATCGGGACGTTGATGGAGTCTGGGATATGCTGCATTTCATATTCTGTTGCGGAGAGTACATGAACCAAGACTGCCTGGCCGGTTTCAAGCATGTTTTTGACTTCAGGTGCGGAGATTTCCTTGATTTTTTGAGATTCCGCTTCCGCAGAAACCGCCATAAGGGTCAGGAAAAACATGATCAAAAGGAAAATGGCTGTTTGAACCGGTTTTTTCATGGTTGGCGCCTGTTCAATTTTGAAGAAACGACCTTCATCTTCTCAAATTTCCGGGAAAATTGCAATGTCAACACATCAAGGAGTCTAAAATCGAAAGCTCAATTTAAGGACCCTTCCCCTTCATTCGTTCCAGGCAGTTCCGGCGAACCGCCATGGTGGCAATGGAGATGCAATTGAGGGAGAATTCAATCATGTTTTTGAGTGTGTCACTCAGCTGATCATATTCGCTTTGCAGCACTTCCGGGTTGAGGGGGGTGGCTTTCAGGTCTTCAGAAAAGTGAACGGATGCGGAGAAGGGTTCGTGCCCCATTTCAAGGAAAGGAAGCGGGCCGAAAAAATCATCAGGGGCCAGGTTGATGAAAGCAAAGGGATAGTTTTTCATATCTTCAACAATGGTCGCATTCCCTTTTGAGATCAGGAAAGGGGTCTCAACCCGTTTCCCTGCGCTGAGCTTTCCTTCTGAACTGAAAAAGGACTTTTCGTTCACGTGAATCCCGGAGTGAATTTCCGAAAGCCTTTCGGTCATTTCCCTGAAGCGGTTGTCGAGACTCAGAAGAAGGCTCCTGAATTCGTCGGAAAGACTGGAGTACTCCGCATAAAGGGGGTCGAGGTCGAGAACACCCAGGCGTATGGTTTCGGTTGCGGTGAATGTGGTAATGCGGCGCCGTCCCATGGCCATCATGGATGAGATGTTGCCGATGAAAGCGCCTTGTCCGACACTCAAAATCTTTGTAGGTCCGGCGATGGTTTTTTTGGACATCTCCGCCGTCCCCTGGAGTACCATCCAGATCCAGTTGCCGAATTCTCCCTCTTCAATAATCGTTGTTCCCTTTGAGAATTCTTCTTCCTCAACCAGAAAAGCGTAATGGGTGATGGGTTTTTTGATTAGCGGGAGTTGAGATAAACCCTCCGCCCGGCCGGGTTGATATTTTTCCTCCAATCCCGGTCCCAGCCGTTTGATCATGCCTTCATCCAGCATGCGAAGACCGTCGAGGACGATCTCCATCTGTCCCCTGTGAATGGTTTTTTCGGGGTCAATTTTTTCTTGTCTGAATTCAAATTGGCCGGTTGCCCAGCCGAACAGGGCATAGAGGGCCTCGAGACCTAGCAGGGAACCGTATGTGGCATGTGTGGGATTGCCCCGGAGAAAGGTGACGGAAGCCGGCCCCTGAGCGTGAGGGTTTGTCAGTTCCAGGATACCGGTGCTGTTGGTTGTTGCAATTAATTGCAGTAGATCCGGGATTCCCAAAAAACGAAGGTTGCCGGAAAAAACCACATTCGCATCCATTTCAGATCCTTATGCGCCCCATAGTTTTCCGGCTTCCCCCCGTTTCAGGGATTCCTGTTCCAATTCCTGAACGCGCTGGGCCAGTTGATTGTATGTGGGTTTTTCATCCATTGTCAGCAATCGGTTATCATCAGAAAAGACAACATGCCATATGTCATTTATTGTAGCATATCGCCGCTGTTAATGCCATAGGCTGACCATAAATTGCGCTTAAAAGGTTTAGAAGCACAAAAAAACCCCAATTCAAAGATCCAATCTTTGAATTGGGGTTTGAGGAGGGGGGGGAGTTGTTAACTTTTGGATTTCCGGAATTTCTTTCTATACCCGAACAATCCTAACAGCCCGGAACCGAGGAGGAATATGGTGGCCGGTTCGGGAACGGCGGCGGTGCTGCCGCTACCGCTCGTAAATTCATTTCCACATTCAATTGCATTGGATAAAGTGAAATTCGTACCAGATCCGAGAAAAGAAACATCGACTACGACGCCATTGTGGGAGCCTCCCGTTAATCCGCCGCCGATTCCGTCATCGGTCATACCGCTCAGGTAATTAAAGGCAAGGTTATCATAGCCCTGCACAATGGTAGCCGTGCCGGCGCTTTGGACGGTCCATGGTTGACCCTGTGTTGCTCCCGAAGGACCACCATGTGTTAAATTGAAAGCCATGGACCCATCGTTTTGATAGACCGTATAGGTGTAGGAACCGGATGTTTGGAAGTTCAAATCCAACACATAGTCATAGTAGTCGGTTCCCAGGTCTGTATCGATAAAAATATCCCCCGATTCGACCCAGGTTTCACCTTCCGCAAAGTCAAACCCACCGACCAGCGCCAGTTGATTCGTTTCCTCTTCTCCGGTACCATCACTCAGAAAAAAACCCTCTAAATCCCACTGCTGGCCAGGAACTGCACCCGGCTCAACTTCCTGATCTTCTTGTTCAGTATTCCACCATTCATTATAAGTCGGGTTAGAACTGCCGCCTATATATCCATCAAACTGGGTAATGTTTTTCCAACCCGTGTCGAGATAGCCGGCAATGGCGTTGGAGTTCAGTAAGAACAAACCAAATACAGAGGCTAAGATAATCAACGATTGCTTTTTCATCTTCAATTCCTCTACTCACCGCTGATTCGGTGGCATATAAGGTTGGTACAGGGGTTACCAAGTTTTATTTCTTTTAGTTCCGTTGAACGTTTTGAAAAGCAATATTCGTGCCGGAAATATTCCTACCATTTTTATTTTCATCGAGCTTTCTTTACAAAAGTAATTTTACCAACTGCTTATATCAAAAAACGATTTGTTTTCCGAGCCTAAAAAGGCGTGAAAGATTTTGGGGTTGACTTTTTCGGGTCTCAGATTTCAATTTTTACTGTCTTATTTTGAGATATTGTTGTCAAAAAGAGACCGTCGCATTTTCATTTCAACACGCTGATTGTGCATTCCCCCCGATCCATCGGTACCCACTCGGGAAAGAATTATACCTCAATTTGCGCTTTGCGGTCTAAAAAAAACACAAAAAAACCCCGATTCAAAGATCCAGTCTTTGAATCGGGGTTTGAAGAAGGGGAGGGTTGTTAATTTTTCGGTTTCCACAATTTCTTTCGATATCCAAACAGCCCCAGCAGCCCAGAACCCAGCAGGAAGATAGTTGCCGGCTCGGGGACGGCGGCTGAGGAACTGCCTGTCAGACGATCATTTCCGCATTCCAATGTATTATATACTTTGTAATCAACATTGGATCCTAGAAAGGAAACATCTACAATCACTGCGTTATGAGCCCCTCCCGTTACGCCACCTCCCATTTGATCATTGGTTTGATTGCTCAGATAATTCAGTGCAATGTTTCTGAGCCTAACGCCGTTGCTTTTGACCACTTTTCCACCACGCTTACGGGTCCACGGTTTGTCTTGTGTTTCTCCTGCGGGACCCCCATGGGTGAGGTTTAGGGTAATCGGTTTTTTGATGGTATTTTCATAGACCGTGTAGGTGCTTTTGTTCTTTCCGTTTCCAGTGAATCTAAATTTCAAATCCAAGACGTATTCATAGTAGTCATTGCTCATATCCGTATCGATGAAGATATCGCCTGAACCTATGTCACCTTCTCCATAGGCAAAATCAAAACCGCCCACCATTGCCAGCGAGTCCGCTGCCGCATTTCCCGTGCCATCACTAAGGAAGAAACCTTCGAGATCCCATTGTTGTCCTATGGCAGCGCCGGGTTCAACTTCCTGATCTTCATTTGTATTCCACCATGTATTGGTTTGACTGCCATAAGATCCACTCAACCCATCATAGGTGGTGATGTTTTTCCAACCTTGGTCGGGATCGAGGTAGCCTGCATCGGCGCTGGAGTTTAGTACGAAAAATCCTAAGATAGAGGCTACGATTATAAATGATCGCAGTTTCATTTTTTTGTTCCTTTTCTCACCACTAATCCGATGAGATAAAGGTAGGGATGGGCATTAACAGTAATTACGGGTAAAATACTACCGCTAAAATTAAGAAAAAGCAATAACCGCTTCGAAAATTTCCTTTAAATACTATTCCTTGTCGCTTGGCTTTGATTTCCAGAATTTCTTTCGATATCCGAACAGTCCCAGCAGCCCAGAACCCAGCAGGAAGATAGTTGCCGGCTCGGGGACTTGTGCTCCAGCATCGCCGCCGCTACCTGGGTAGGTGATATTACCTTTAGGTGATCCTTTCCACAAACTGATGTGGGATATCGCTTTTCCACCAAGGCCGTCTTTGGTAGACAAACTGAAAGTGTTGCCATCGGTTAGATCTATGCTGTAAAAAGTAAAACCACCCTCCTTATCTTTTCTTCCTGAACCCGCTTTCAGTGATACGAATTCTAGACCGGGTTTTATTTTGTCCGGATCTATGGTAAAAGAAACGCCGATAATTTCACCCTTTTCATTATACGTCTCAGGTTTGATTGTAATTCCATCTACGGTCCATTCAGTCCAACTGCTGCTGTCCCATTTACCCTTTTCATCAAATTTATTAACGTAGTCAAAATAAAAGTCGGTATCTGCCCAAACGCCATCTGCAAAGGTGATATTATTCATCACCCATTTTTCTTTGTCATTCCCTTGACCTCCGCCAATATAGGTTGCATGCGCAAAACTTGCCATTAGAACTATCGAAGCCATAATGCCAATAATTTTTTTCATTGGTTCCACCCCTCTTATCATGCATTTCATGAAATGCTAGAAAAATATATGCAATATTTATGCTGAAAAAAGAATTTTCAGCATAGAATGCAATAAAAAGAGATAAGCGGTTAGTATCTTTTGCTATTCATTGTTGTCAATACGAAAGACTCACTTTCTTGGGATGTAACACTCTAATTTCCATTGCCTTATTATGAGATGAGTGTCCCAAAAGAAGACGGGTCGTGTTCCTATTTAGAGACATCAATTTGAGACTTTTTAATCTTCAACCCCGTTAGATTCATCTAAGCTTCTTTCTTTGAATCTCCGATACATTCTCAAAGGCAAAATCAGTCCGAAAAAAGGTATCATATATATCGCAGCCAGAGTCGGTTCCAGGGGACCGAAAAATTCAGCGGCAAAAACCAGTATCAGCACGTTGTTGACATTGCCGATGGTGATGACGGCAGCCAGTTGATTTTCAACTGGGGACTTAAAGAGTCCGGCCAGTCCGGTCACCATGTATATGCTGCCAAGGGCAAAGGCGGCTATGGTGGCTTGGATGATGATGGTTGGGTTTTTGTGAAAGAAGATGCTGTATTTGGAAAAGACCGCCAGATTTATCGATGCGAAAATCGCAAGGGAGATAGGATAGCGGCGCTTCATAATGGCATTTATGGCCTTCGGCCAAAGGCGTTTCAGGGTTTCACCGATGATGACCGGCACAACGACGACCAGAAGCAACATCCGCATCATATGCAGCAGGGATATGGTCATTTCCCGTTCCAGCAGCACCTTCACCAGCATGGGCAGGGTGAAGGGAACAGCAAAGGAGGTGATCACCACCATCACCAGAACCAACGGGCCGTTGGCCCCCACCAGACCGGAGATAAAGGGCGCCACAACCCCGGTGGAAACACCAGTCAACAGGAGGGCTCCGATGGCGTAGGCGGGTGCAACATAAAGAAAAAGAAAATAGACCATAACCGGCAGCAGAATCATCTTGAAACAGGCCAGCCAGATTACCGTTGGGCCGTTGTTTCGAATGAGTTTCCAGATGTCGTTCAGTTCAATGGACAAAAAGCTCAGAAAGAGAAGGAACATCATGAGGTACAGGGGGTAGGGTTGAAAAATCGACGCTGGGTTGGGAAAAAGAATGCCGGCGAGCATGGAAGAAAAAATAACCAGGAGGAGTATGAGATCATTCAGTCGGAACATGGTTGGCCATTTTCTTTGGCGGGTTTTGTGAAAATGATGCTGTATTGATTTTCAACCCCATCGAAACAGGCTCGGCATTTTATTTCGCTGTTGTACACCTGCTCACTGGGTGTTGTTTCAGACGTGGGGAGCGGTTCAAGATGCACTTGAAATCCCAACTCTCTGTACATCTCAACCGCTTCACTGAGGCGGGGTTCGGCGGCCATGAACTGCCTGTGCCAACCTTGGCTTTCCAGGTTTCTGGTGATGGTTTCTTCTGATGTCATGAGTAAAAGTAAAAAAGAGACATGCTTCTTAGAGGGCTAATTTTCCACCATAATGAAGGTTTTTCCGGAAAGTGCTCGCAAGACTGAATCCTTTGATGTGGACGGGTTCAAAAGTAGAGGAAGTGTCTTCCGATGGACCTTAAAACCCTTTGCCTCAATTTCTTTTGCCGGTGAAACGCTGATGTCCTCGGAAGCTTCTATATCACACCCGTCAAAAAGATCAAGCGCGTAAGTGAACACCTGCCGATCCAGGGTCAGCAGCTCCGAATTCGATTCAATCAGGTTACTGAAAAGGCCGAACCACGCATCGAATATGAGGCCCAGATGTCGGTCCGTCACATAGGGATAGGTCGCGGACAAGGGGAGATCTTCAAACATGTCGGGGATCTCCTCGTCTTTTTCCATGGCTTCTGCCAGGGGGGATTTGGTTTTAGCAGCCCGCTGCAGCAGGTCTTGGCCCGATACCCGTTCTTCTTCCAGATTTCGAGCCAGGTGAAGCACCAGGTGCCATTTGAGCGTGTTTTGAAGGGCTGGATCATCCGCATCTTTTCCGGCATCGCGGATGGCTGTTCGAATGGCCCAGGTTTCGTCCCCCGTTTCGCCGGTGGAAAAAGCCGTGGAGCCCTTGCTGCCCCGGTTTTCCATCATCCATCCTTGATATTCGGAAAGCAGGCGTTTGAAATCTTCTTTGGGTTTCAGGGACTCCGGGGGGAAAAGGACTTTCAGGCTGCCATCTTCCTTTGAGAGAACCGTTGGTTCCGTGAACCAGGGTTGGCACAGGGTCACGGAACCGAAGATTTCAATCAGACGTGCAAGCAGTCCGCTCTCAAGCTGAGTGTGGGGAAATAGAATTTTAGGGGCCAAGGGCTTTTTAATCCTCGTTCAGTTCTGCAATGTTTGCATAAAAGTTCAGAGCGCCCGGGTTGCTCAGGGCATCTTTGTTGAGGACCGGTTGACCCTCAATGGTTTTCTTCACGGCCAGTTCCACCTTTTTCATGTTGAGGGTATAGGGAATGTCCGGAACGGCAATGATTTTGGCCGGTACGTGCCGCGGGGAGGCATGGGTTCTGAGGGTTGTCTTGATCTGTTTCATCAGGTCTTCAGTCAACTCATGGCCTTCCGCCATTTTCACGAAGAGGACTACCCGAACATCATTATTCCAATTCTGGCCCACCACCAGGCAGTCGGCGATTTCAGGAATCTGTTCCACCTGGCGGTATATTTCAGCCGTCCCGATCCGAACGCCTCCGGGGTTCAGGGTGGCATCGGAACGTCCATAAATGACCACGCCCCCTCGGTCATTGATTTCGATGTAATCCCCGTGTCGCCAGATATTGGGGTACACATCAAAATAGGCGGAATGATACCGTTCCCCTTTGGGGTCGTCCCAGAAATAGATGGGCATGCAGGGGGCCGGCGCCGTACACACCAGTTCACCCTGTTGGTTGATAACCGGTTTTCCGTAAGGATCAAAGGCTTCCACTTTCATGGCCAGCTGTCGGCATTGAAGCTCGCCGGCATAGACCGGGCCCATGGGGTTACCGCCGGCAAAACAGCCATTGATATCCGACCCCCCCGATATGGAGGCCAGCTGAAGATCGCTTTTGACTTCATCGTAAATAAATTCGAATCCTTCCTCGGAAAGGGGAGATCCCGTTGACATGACCGCTTTCAGCTCGGAGAGATCGTATTCTTTCCCCGGTTTTACCCCGGCATTCTGAAGGGCTGCGATATATCCGGCACTGGTTCCGAAAATGGTGATTTTTTCATCTTGAGCCATTTTCCACAGGGCGCCGGGATTGGGGTGAAAAGGATTTCCGTCAAAGAGCACAAGGGTCGCCCCCACACTCAGTGAGGTGGTAAGCCAGTTCCACATCATCCATCCGCAGGTGGTAAAATAAAAAATTCTGTCTTCACGTTTCAAGTCCGCATGGAGCAGCAGCTCTTTCATGTGATGGACCAGGATGCCTCCCGTGCTTTGGACCATGCATTTGGGTAGACCTGTGGTGCCGGAGGTAAACATGATGTAGAGGGGGTGATCGGCGGGAAGTTGTTCGAACTGAATTTCTGCCGGGTTATAGCTGGACTTGATTTCATTGTAGCCGGCGGCATTGGGAATGTGGCTGATATCAGGATTTTCCTGAACATAGGGAATCACGATGACCTTTTCAATTGAGGGGAGGTCTTTCAAGATATCCGCCACCCGGGCCAGGGAATCCAGCTCTTTCCCTTTGAAGAGATATCCATCGGCTGTAAACAGGACTTTGGGCTTGATCTGACCGAAGCGGTCCAGCACGCCCTTGATCCCGAAATCCGGTGAACAGGAGGACCATGCGGCGCCCAGGCTGGTTGCCGCCAGCATGCCAACGATAGTCTGTGGCATATTGGGCATAAACCCGGCCACGCGATCATCGGGACCTACGCCCAGCGCTTTGAGGTACTGGGCCAGTTGCGACACCTCATCATAGAGTTCCGCATACGTCATTTGAACCGTATCACGGCTTTCGCCTTTAAAGATGAGGGCCACCTGGTTGTCCCGGTAGCGGAGAAGGTTTTCTGCGAAATTAAGCTTCGCGCCCTGGAACCATTGGGTACCGGGCATTTTGGTGAGGTCATCCACCACCTGTTGGTAGGGCTCGGAAGTTTTGATTTGGGCAAAATCCCACATGGATGCCCAGAACTCGGGTATATTTTCAATGGACCATTGGTAGAGCTGGCTATAATCCTCAAAATCTTTGTTGAATTTTTCGTTGATGACCCCCATGAACTTGTAGATGTTGGTATTTTTAATCCGCTCTTCTGATGGTTGCCATAACAATTTGCCCATTTTTCACTCCTTCCAAAATCAAATATTTGTTAACCGTAAACGACTATTTTTTTATATCATTAACTGATCCGGTTTTCAAAAGAAACTGCGCCCCTATCATGAATGTGGAGATGCGCCGCCATTTAGCGATGCCAGCGCAAGAAAAAGAGCGTGGGTGCCGGAACGGGCGTGCCCCTGCGCTTTTACTGCCACATAGAGCTGCTGCACCAGGGCAAGGCCCGGCAGGGACAGCCCGATCTCTTCGGCTTCTTTGAGTGCGATCCCCATGTCTTTGATGAAGTGCTCAACCATAAACCCGGGATCAAAATTACCTTTGACGATTCGGGGCCCCAGGTTGCTGACGGACCATGAACCGGCGGCGCCTGTTTCGACAATATCGATGACCTGCTGCATATCCAGTCCCTGACGGTGTGCATAAATAAGGGCCTCACAGACACCGATCATGGTCCCCGCCACCAGGATCTGGTTGGCCATTTTGGTGTGTTGTCCGCTGCCCGACTCCCCCATGTATGAGATATTTTTCCCCATGATTTCAAACAGCGGCATTACGGTTTCATAAACATCCTTTTTTCCGCCGACCATGATGGCCAGTTTTGCCTCTCTTGCACCCACATCCCCCCCTGAAACCGGGGCGTCAAGGCTTTCGATCCCCAGTTTCGCGGCCTCCTCATAGATGATTCGGGCAAGACTCGGCTGACTGGTGGTCATATCCACGACAATTTTGCAGGTGGCATTTTCATGGAGAATCCCTGTTTTACCCATAAAAATGTCCCGAACATCTGCCGGGTGCCCCACAATGGAAAAAACGATCTCTGAATTGGATGCCACCTCAGCGGGTGAATCATACCATGTGGCCCCATTGTCCAGCAGTGTCTGGGCCCGCTTTTTGGAGCGTGTAAAGACAGACATATTATGTCCGGCCTTCTGAAGGTGCCCCGCCATGGATGCGCCCATTACACCTGTTCCGATCCAGCCTATTTTCATCATCATCTTGCTCCTTTATTTTTTACGCTTCCCTTAGTGCCTTCCGGTGTGTACCCTGTCATATAAATTCAAACCTTTAATGTCAAATAAATCTCTTTACAGGTCCTCTATGGGTTACTCATTGTAGAGAGAGGGAGCGGGTAAGGATGAAGGAGGAGATGCTCATGAAAACGGTTATTTTGTGCCTGATGATGCTGTTCTTGTTCGCTTTTCCTATTTCAGGGAAAACGGCCGTTTTAAAAAACGATACGGGGGTCAAAAGTGCAGCGGTCGTTGATAGGGAAATCAAGATGAAGCTCTCCGAAAACGGGAAAAATGAAGACGATCCTGCAACCGATGATGGTGAAGACCTTAGGGATGGGGACAGCGATTCCAACAGCAACGACGACAGCGATAAAGACAACGGATGAGCTGAAACCTTACAGGTCTGAGCCTTGTGAAAACCTCTCAGGGGCGGTTATTTTAGCCGATTATGATTTCATCCAATGACCGTTTAGGCACATGGTGGACATTCTCATCGTCACGCCAGTATTTGATATTTCCATCAGACCCCACGGTATCTATCACGATCGTCTCTTTTGGTTTACCAAGGGCCAGAACAAGCAGTATGTTATAGCGAGGGGGTATATTCAGATCACCCCTGAGCCCATCCTTGTTGATTGTGGCAATCATGCAGCCACCAAACCCCCTCGAAGCGGCACCCAGAATAATGGTTTGGGCCGATATTCCGTGGTCCCATGCGACCGACTTGCTTATCTCGGTGTCTCCGAGCAGAATTATATAGGCGGATGGTCTCTCTCCCTCTTCCGGGCCCGGCCAGTCTTTGAGATAAGCGGCCCAAACAAGATGCTGAAAGATCAGCCCATTCTTTTCGGGGTCAGCCGAAAGTATATATTTCAGCGGTTGCAGATTGCCTCCTGACGGAGAGTATCTCGCAAGATCCACAAGTTCTCTCAGCGTATCCATTCCGATGGCGGTTTCCTGAAAAAATCTTCTGTAACTTCTGCTTTTTCGTACCACATCATCAATCATCTTACCCTCTTTTTTTGGTAAGAATTTGTTTTCTAAGGAAAAAACCATACTGAAATGATACTTGGGCGTCAAGGAAAAAGAAACTCTAATATAGGATCGTAGAGAAGAATAGCATCAAAATTTCAAAAAGTGTCTCAAATTTAATTGATTCCTGTGTATCAAAATGGTAGTTCTTGGCATCAATATTTAATTGTTTGAAGAATTCTATGATGATACTTTCCATTTTGGCGGCTCAGATTTGTAAGAAAATCGTTCGTTGAATGAAAAGGAGACGAAATGAAACCTGTTCGGGAACTGATGAACCAGAATGAATTCTTGAAGGGTTTATTTTCAGCGATACCATGCGGGGTGCTGATTGTTGATCGTGAGCGGAAGGTTCTGATCGTCAACAGTGTCATTGAACGTGTTTTTGGGGTGTCTGATGCCGATGTGACGGGTAAGAGGGGTGGGGAGGTACTCCGGTGTGTCCATGTTGATGACAGTCCGGACGGCTGCGGCTTTGGCGATCATTGTCGGACCTGCCTGGTGCGAAAAACAGCCCTTGACGCCATCGGCGGGAAACAGATTAACCGGAATCGGGCGGATATGGAATTGCTGGTCAAGGGGAAACCTCGAAATCTGACGCTTCTGGTCAGCGCAGCGCCTTTTGATCACGAAGGAGAGCGGTTGGCGGTGGTGGTCATGGAAGACATTACTGAGCTTTCAACCCTTCGTGCGCGCTTGAAAACTGAGCACTCTTTTGCAGGCATCATCAGCCAGGATGACCGAATGCTCGAACTGTTTGAAACCATAAGAGAGATCGCGGATGTGAATATCCCGGTTTTGATACAGGGGGAGAGCGGAACCGGTAAAGAGCTGGTGGCTTCAGCAATCCATAATGAAGGGCAGAGATCTTCGGAACCCTTCGTGCCGGTTAATTGCGGGGCTTTACCGGAAGGGCTTCTGGAGAGTGAGTTGTTCGGCCATGTGAAGGGCGCTTTTACGGGCGCTGTAAAGGATAAAAAAGGCCGCTTCGAACTGGCGCACCGGGGGACGCTTTTCCTGGATGAGATCGGCGATATGCCCAAATCCGTGCAGGTTAAGTTGTTGCGGGTGCTTCAGGAAGGAACATTCGAACGCGTTGGAGGCGAGCGAACCCTGTCTGCCGATGTGCGCCTGATCAGCGCCGCGAACCGCGATTTGAAACGCGCAGTGGGCAATGGTAATTTTCGTGATGACCTTTATTACCGTGTTAATGTGGTTCCGGTTTTTTTGCCACCGTTAAGGGAGAGAAAACAGGATATTCCATTGCTGACGGATCATTTCTTAAAAACAGCCGGGGACGAAGGACAGAAAAACGGCGGGATTTCCAGAGATGCCATGGCCATTATGATCGATTATGCCTGGCCTGGAAATGTCCGTGAGCTACAGAGCGCAATCCGTTTTGCCATTGTAAAATCACGCGGGCGGATGATACAGCCTGAGCATCTACCCTTCGAGCTGAAAGCGAGCGAAAACAGGAATCTCTCCCGTGGCCCCAAGCGAAAGCTAAATGGGCCTATCGTAAGCAGGGCACTTATCCAAAGCGGCGGTAACAAAGCCAAGGCCGCCAGAATTCTGGGTGTGGGTCGTGCTACCCTCTATCGATTTTTGGCCGACCGGCCGGATTTAATGACTTCCTGATGAACGGTTTATCCCAGGCTAAAATCGGATGAAGAATAGGCGCATAAAACAACACGGAATATTCGGATTATCCACTGACAGGGTTTTCAGGGCAACATCCCTGAGGATTATTATTCCTGTGGGGTTGACGTTTATCCTGTTTGTCCTGGGCGTTTTTCTGCTTTTCATCCCCTTTATGGAAGAGCAATTGATGGGGCAGAAACGCCAGATGATCCGGGATCTGACGGACAATGCCTGGAGCCTTCTGGTTCAATATGAATCGGAAGTTCAAAGTGGAGATTTATCCCTCAAAGAGGCCCAGAAAAGGGCCATGAACCGTATCCGTAAACTGCGCTATGGTTCTGAAGGCAAAGATTACTTCTGGATCAACGATATGCAGCCGAAAATGGTGATGCATCCCTACCGAACTGATCTGGAAGGTCAGGATCTGTCCAATTACACGGACCCCAATGGTACACGGCTCTTTGTTGAATTTGTCAACACCGTAAAAAACCATACTGCCGGGTATGTGGACTACGCATGGCAATGGAAAGACGACCCGGATCGAATTGCACCCAAGATTTCCTATGTGAGGGCCTTCAAACCATGGGACTGGATTGTGGGGACCGGTATCTATGTGGAGGACGTCCGAGAGGAGATAGCGTCTTTCACCCGGCGGATGGTGTATGTTTCGTCAGGGATTTTGATTTTGGCTCTTCTGTTCGCACTTTACATCATATTGGAGAGTACCAAAAGCGAACGTAAAAGGATTGAGGTCGACGAGAATCTTCATGAGAGTGAAAAAATGTTTCGAGCATTGTGTGAGGAAGCGCCCTTCGGTATTTCCATCACAGGCTCGGATCATCATTTCGAATATCTGAATCCAAAGTTCATTGACCTTCTCGGTTACACCAAAACGGACATTCCCGATAAAGAAACCTGGTTCATGAAGGCTTATCCCCAAGAAGACTACAGGGATGAGGTCCGGTCAACCTGGGAGAACGACCAGCGCGACGAAAACAAAAGTTTAATGGTAAAAAAAAGTATTGCCCGGGTTTTTACAGTCCGGTGCAAAAATGGAGAGGAAAAGATAGTTCGTTTCGGCGTCGTTCCGTTAAAAGAAGGAAAACAATTTCTGACCTATCAGGATATTACCGAAGAATCCAGAATGGAATCGGCGCTCAGGGAGAGCGAAGAAAAATTTATGAGCCTCTACGATGAATCCAGAAAGGCTCTGGAAATATATCGTTCCTTTCTTCTCTCCTCAGCGGACGCAATCGTTCTTTACGATATGGCGGGAAGGGCTCAATATGTCAATCGGGCGTTTACGGAAATATTCGGCTGGACTGAGGAGGAAGTGCTTAATAAAAAGGTTCCATTTTTGCCTGAATCGGAAAGGGAAAAGGCAATGGCGGTTATCAGCGGTATTGTAACCAATGGAACGCCCTGCCACAACTACATCACCAAACGTCTCACTAAAGATGGTCGTTTGCTGGATGTGAGCATCAGTGCCTCCCGATTTGAGACGTATGAGGGTAAAGCATCTGGATTGTTTGTGATCCTTCGCGATATTTCTGAGAAAAAAGCCCTTGAGACGCAGTTTTATGAAGCTCAGAAAATGGAATCCGTCGGCACTCTGGCAGGGGGTATCGCTCATGATTTCAACAATCTGCTCATGGCAATCCAGGGAAATGTTTCAATGATCCTCTTGAACCAGGGCCTGGATCATGGGGAATCTGAAAGAATAAAGAACATCGAGCGATATGTACAAAAAGGCGCACATCTTACAAAACAGCTGCTGGGGTTTGCGAGGGGAGGGAAATATGAGGTAAAGCCCTCAGACTTGAATGATCTGGTCAGAAATGGTGTCGCCATGTTTACCCAGGCAAAGAAAGAGTTCACCATCCATATGGAATTGCAAGAGCATATCTGGATGGTGGCGGTGGACCGGGGCCAGATTGATCAGGTGCTGCTGAATCTTTATGTAAACGCAGCGCAGGCAATGCCCGGAGGGGGAGAGATGGTTGTCCATACAGAGAACCTATTCTTGTCCCGGGACCAAATGAAAGCACCTGATCTCGAACCGGGTCCATATGTCAAGGTTTCAGTAGCCGACGCAGGAGTGGGTATGGACGATGCGACCCGAAAAAGGATTTTTGACCCGTTTTTTACAACAAGGGCAGTGGGTGAAGGTACCGGTCTCGGGCTGGCTTCAGCGTACGGCATCATTCAGAATCATGGCGGTGTCATCAATGTGGAAAGTGAGGCGGGTATGTGGACCAGCATAAATTTCTTACTGCCCGCCGTTGCCACCGACGTGGAGAGTGAAACGGCGGTGCTGAAGAGTGAGCAGATTCATAAGGGTGATGAGACGGTACTTCTGGTGGATGATGAAGAGATGATTATTGATATCGGCAAGGAGTTAATGAAATTAATAGGATACCATGTTCTGACAGCGGAAAACGGGACACAGGCGCTTCAGTTGTATCAGGAGAAGAGTGATGAAATTGCTCTGGTGGTCCTTGATATGGTCATGCCGGATATGACAGGGGGGGAGTGTTTTGATAAGCTGAAAGATTTGAATCCAGCCGTAAAAGTTCTTTTATCCAGTGGTTACAGCATAGACGGCCAGGCGAGCAAGATATTGGACCGTGGGTGCAACGGGTTTATCCAGAAGCCATTCAAAATAGAGCAGCTTTCAAAAAAGATTCGAGAGATTTTGGACTCACCTGAGACAATTCCCCTCATGCATCGAGAATAAGACGTCAGATTTTAGGAAAGTATTTCTTTTTTCTTGACCTAGATCAAGGTGTTTTCCTTTTTTCGGGTCATAATGGGGGCAAATATCCATACAATTAAGTTTGCCATTCAGCAAAATGTGTCTAAATTTAAACAAAAAACGAACAAGTAAAAATTCAAAAAGGGGGATATCATGAAATGCCCGGGACAGGACAGTCAGTATTGGAAACCGGGGGCGGTCTTTGATGTCAAATGTCCGGAATGCGGAAACGAAGTTGAGTTTTTTAAAGACGATCCCACAAGGAAATGCACCAAATGCGGACACCGCTTTTTGAACCCGGATCTGGATTTCGGGTGTGCATCCTATTGCCCGCATGCGGAGCAATGCATCGGGAATCTCCCTCCCGAGCTCCTCAAAGGAAAGGAAGATCTGCTTAAGGACAGGGTGGCCATTGAGATGAAACGTTATTTCAAACAGGATTTTAAAAGAATCGGTCACGCAAGCCGTGTGGCGCGATATGCGGAACAGATTGGACGGGAAGAGCAGGGGAATCTGGCTGTTATCCTCGCTGCTGCATATCTTCACGACATCGGCATCAAGGAGGCGGAAAGAAAATATAACAGTGCTGCCGCCCGATATCAGGAAAAAGAAGGGCCTTCAATCGCCAGGGAGATTTTGCTCAAGCTGGGCGCTGCCGAAGAAATTATTGACGAGGTTTGTCATATCATCGGCCATCACCATCATCCCGAAAAAGAGGAAACCGTTAATTTCAAGAGCCTTTTTGATGCGGATTTGATCGCTAACCTGGAAGAAGCACAAAAGCATAAACCCTCCGACAGGGAACAATTGGACCGCATCATGAAAAAATCATTCCTGACGGATAGTGGCCGAAAGCTTGCTGAAAAAACACTGTTGAAATGAGGTAAAGGAGAAAGCCCATGAAAGTCATGCGTAAGATAATCGAAATAGATGATGAGCTTTGCGACGGGTGCGGTGAATGCGTGCCCGCCTGTGCCGAAGGTGCCATAGAGGTGATTGACGGAAAAGCCCGCGTGGTGGCGGAAAAATATTGCGATGGATTGGGCGCCTGCATGGGTGAGTGCCCCAATGATGCCCTTCGGATTGTGGAGCGCGAAGCAGAGGATTTCGACGAAGAGGCGGTGGAAGTGTACTTGAAGGAAAAGGTAAAGAATTCGGAGAAAACCCTTTCGGCTGCCGGCTGTCCATCCTCCCGGATCCAGACTTTTATTCCCACGGGTGTGGAAGACGGCGGCCCGTCGAATCTCTCTCACTGGCCGGTTCAGATTCATCTCATCCAGCCCCATGCCCCTTTTCTGAAAGGCGCGGATCTGCTGGTTGCGGCGGATTGCACAACGGTTGCCTGCGCCAATTTTCACCGGGATTACCTTAAGGGAAAGGTGGTCATGATCGGATGCCCGAAATTTGATGATGCGGAAGCCTATATTCAAAAGTTCACGGATATTTTTAAGACTGCCGACATCAAAAGTGTTACGGCTTTGATTATGGAAGTCCCCTGTTGCTCAGGATTGCCCGTGATGATCCAGCGTGCCATGGCGGCCGCTGAAAAAGAGATACCACTGGAAATCCTGGTGATCAGCACTCGTGGAGAGGTGTTGAAAAACAATGAAAAACCCTTTGGTAACCTTCAGGCAATAGGTTGAGGGGGGGTAAAATAAAGAGCGGGGCCTTCATCAGAAGGCCCCGCTCTTTTTGTTTGGGGTGTGTTATCCCTTGATGATTCTGGGAAGCATCATGTGGTGGTGCGGGCAGATGGAAATGGGATTCTGGTACGCACAACCCGCAAAAGCCGCAATGTATTTTCTCAGCATGGGGAATGAGACGATTTCATCCACATAGCCCCTGTTGGCGCAATATACGGGTCTTGACTGGTCATGATACTGTTGGGCCAGGTCGTTCATTTTTTCAATGACGGGCCCCAGGGGCCGACCGGCATCCTTTTCCTTGACCAGCCGTCGTGCAAAGGAAGCGGCAGCCGCTGTTTCCCCGTGCATCACATAGATCTCCGTGGTGGGCGTTCCAAGGGTGAAGGCATTGTGGTTATTGCTGGTGGGACCTCCCATGATGTAATGGGCGGCTGCGGTGCCTTTCCTGAGTACAATACAGATCTGAGGAACGTCCGTTTGTTCAATGGAGTAGATGAGGGATTGTCCCAGGCCCAGAAGTTCCGCTTTCTCGGCAATATCTCCCACATCGATGCCGGATGTGTCCTGGAACCATACGATGGGAACCCGGTCGCGGCCACAGAGGGTGACAAATTCATTCATCTTGATCAAGCCCTGCCGATACAGCTTCCCACCGATCCCGGGGTAAGGTGCGTATTCAGGGTATTTGGCCCCCAGGAACCCCTGGCGGTTTCCGATGAAGGCCATCAGGAATCCATTGATTTTGGCCAGTCCCGTATAGACTTCAGGGCCGTAACCGGGCCGGAATTCCATGTGCTCACTGTTGTCAAAAATACGGGCCATCATTTCATCCAGGCTGTAGCTGCGCTTCTGATTGAAGGCCACAATGCTGTTAATGTCTTCACCTGCGAATTTGGGTTCCTTAGGTTCAGCCACCCTGAAAAAGTTGGGATCATAGGCCGGACACATGTCCACATATTTTTTTAGTGCATCCAGAACGCCTTCTTCAGTTTCATAGACTTCTTTAAAGAAGCCCGTTTCATTGAAATGGATGGGAACGCTGCCCGGCGGTACCTCCTTGAAGTGGCGCGTGGATTCGATCAACTGCTCGGCACCATCCTCATCAAATTTCCCCTTGGGGCTCATGCCGCTGACGATGCCGCCCCCGCCCACAGCGATATTCGCGTCCTTATGGGCCAGCAGAATGGTGGGGCTGATGCCCTGGTATCCGCCGCCTGCGGGGTTGGTGCCGTAAATGCCGGCCAGAATGGGCACGCCTAGTTTTTCAAGCTCCGCATGGCGGAAAAAAGTAGTGCCGTTGCCGCGACGGTTGGCATAGACTTCCTGCTGTTCCGGCAGTTTGACGCCGCTGCAGTTCACGATCCATACCAGGGGGACGTGCAGTCGCTTGGCCGTATCCGTGACCCGAAGCTGATTGTCCGCTTGTCCGGAAATCCAGGCACCGGCCATGACCTTGTTATTGAAACCGATGACAACAGCCCATTTGCCGTTGATTTTGGCCAGTCCGTCAATGACCCCGGTGGTGCCTTCTTCATTAAACTGGGGATCATAAAGGGTGTGAAGCGGACACCATGTTCCCGGATCGATGAGGTATTCAATGCGTTCCCAGACGTTTAACTGTCCTCGTTTTTTGAGAATTTTTTCAGGGAGACCGGCGTTTTTGACGGCTTTAACCGCATCGTTAACCTGTTTTTCAACCCCTTTGATATCTGCAACGTTTTCTTTAGCGGCCTCAATCTGTTTGTCGGTGAGCGGTTTCCCAAAAGGGGTCATTTCTTCAAAATATGGTTTCATTACTTCCTCCGTTTATCGTCCCTTATCTGTTCGCTTTTCGAATGCCCAATTGATCCAGGGCAATGATCCACTTGCAGATATTGCTTGAGCCTTCCACCATTTGATAGGTGGGTGCATCCCGGTAATAACGCGCCACCGGGTATTCCGTCGAGTAGCCGTAGGCGCCGAGGATTTTCAGGGCTACCTGGCTTGCCTTGACGGCAATTTCTCCCGCCAGATATTTGGCTTGAGCCACCTCGAGGGTGTTCCCCAGATTCCCCTGGTCCTTTTGCCAGGCCGCCTTGTAAACGATCAGTCGGGCTGCTTCAATTTCCGTGGTAATCTGCGCCACCAAGTCCTGGTTCATCTGGAACTGGCCGATGGGTTTTCCGAACTGCTCTCTTTCCTGGCAATAGGCGGTGACCGCATCCAGACAGGCCTGGGCCAGGCCGATGCCGCCGGCAGCAGCGGAAAGGCGGGTTTGATTCAGGGAGCCGAAGACGATTTTTGCGCCGTCGCCCGGTTTTCCCAGGATATTTTCTTTGGGAACCTTGGTGTCCTCGAGATAGATTTCGCCGGTTGGTGATGATCTGGATCCCATCTTGTCCAGATTCGTAGTGGAAATACCGTTGAAATTTTTGGGTTCAATCACGAATGCAGAGAGGCCTCTGCCTCTGGCTTCTTTGTCCGTATAGGCATAAAATATAAGGGCGTCGGCCACGCTGGTATTGGATATCCAGGTTTTTGAGCCGTTTAACAGCCAATGGTCCCCTTTGTCCTGGGCCGTAGATTTCATGGCCATCACGTCGGAACCGGCATTGGGTTCGGTAATGCCGAAACCGCCCATGTATTCGGCGCTAACCAGTTTCGGAATGTACTTTTTCTTGATTTCATCATCGGTGCTGTAACGGTAGATGGTAAAGGCACAGCCGAGGGTCAGCATGTTGATTTGCACCCGGAGGGAACTGGAAGCGCGGGCGATTTCTTCGGTTAAAATAATGGCTGCCAGCCATCCCATTTCATTACCGCCGTATTCCTCGGGGATAACGGTGCCGAAAAAGCCAAGCTCTCCCATGGGCTTGACGACTTCTTCATAGGGGAAATAGTGTTTTTCATCCCATTCGTCTGCAAAGGGAGCGATTTTCTCGGCGGCAAAATCACGCGCCATATCGCGGAGCATCTGCAGCTCTTCGCTTAATCCAAAATCCATAAGTGAACCTCCTGAAATTTAAATAAAATATGCGAACTCAATTATATTCTTAAAATTATATCCCATATGAATATAACAAATAGTACCCAATAATAATTTGATGTCACAAAGGTCTTCTGCCAGCTTCCCGTTTGCCGGTTTAAAAATATCTCTTACAGTATGAAAAAAAAATTGGCAATAGAAATATTTACATTGTAGCTACATTTTAACTTTTTTCTTTCGGGGTTCCCCCGGTTTCCCCTTTAGATTTTCCGCTGTTTTTTTTCATTTCCCCATTGACATTTAGTTCAGAAGGTCCTAGAAAAGTGCAACTATTAAGAATAACGGGTTAGAAGACAAACGGAGGAGGTTAATTATATGGAACCGCTAACCATAAATCGAAAAGAGAGCAGGTTAAGGGTTGCTCCGGAATGGGCGGATGTCTGCTTCACCTGCGGCACGTGTGCAGGCGGATGCCCCATTACCGGCATTGACGGCATGGACCCCAGAAAGGCCGTTCGAATGGCGGCCCTTGGTTTGGACCAGGAGCTGATCGATTCACGCTTCCCCTGGATCTGCACCCTGTGCGGGCGTTGCGAATATGCCTGCCCTCAAGGGGTGGAAATCCTGAAAATGTTGCGTCGGGCCAGAACCCTTCGTGAGCGTGACAAGGTTCCGGGACCCATTCACAAGGGTGTGGCCATGTGTCTGGAAAGGGGAAATAACCTCGGCATTCCCAAGGATGATTTCCTGTTTCTGCTGGCCGATCTGTCCAAGGAAATGGAAGAAGATGAAGGTTTCCCGGGGTTTTACGCCCCCGTGGACAAGAAGGGCGCCAACATCCTGGTGACCGTCAATTCCAAGGAGCCTTTTGGAGAACCGGACGACATGAAGTTCTGGTGGCGCATTTTTTATGCGGCCAGGGAAGACTGGACCACCACATCCACGGAATGGGAAGGGGTCAACTGGGGCCTTTTTTCAGGGGACGATGAGTCCATGCGGGAGATTACCGGGCGGATTGTAAAGCATTTGGAGGAACTGGAGTGCAGTACGCTACTCCTACCCGAGTGAGGCCACGCTTACTATGCGACTAGGCTTAGTCTGCAAACATGGTTTCCCGAAACATTTGAAAAATACCGAGTGGTTTCAGTGCATGAGCTTTTGAAGGAATATATTGAAACCGGAAGAATCAAAGTCGATAAATCCATCCATAAAGAACTCACGACGATACATGACCCCTGCAATTACGGTCGAAAGAGCATGAAGGCTTTTGGTGAGGCCTTTTTTGAAGAGCCCAGATGGGTGACCCAGCAGTGCTGTGAAAACGTTGTGGAAATGCACCCGAACCGGATGAACAATTTCTGTTGCGGTGCCGGCGGCGGCTCCTGGGCCATGCCCTATGAAGCGGAACGGATCTATTACGGCCGCGTAAAAGCCCAGCAGATCATGGAGACCCAGGCCAAAATGGTCATTGCGCCCTGCCACAACTGTCGGGACCAGATCATGAAAGACCTGACCAAACATTATGATTTGGGTATTGAGACCAAATACCTGTGGGAATTGGTGGCCGATTCACTGATCATAGACCCTTGGACTGAAGACGAGATCAAAAAGGGCAATGAATTGAAAGATGCCCAGTACGAAAGGGACGATATTGACCTGGATCAGGAATGGTAGGAGGTTTCACCATTCGTACAGGATAAACGGTTTGCAATGAAAAAAGGCCCCGGTTTTGTGGGGCCTTTTTTTTTGAGAAAGGCTTGAACACCCAATTCAAAAATCAGCAACCCTCGTCCTCAACAATGACGAAGGCGGGTTTTTTCTTGGGCTTCGGCGGCGGCGGCGTTTTGGCTGTGGGCGCCGCGGCCTGCTGTCCAGATCGGGTGGATGTCTCCGGCATGCTGAGGTTTGCGTTTTTTTCCACCTTTTCGGCCAAAGCAAAAATCACAGCTTGATCATAATATGCCCAGGCGGATACAGACGAAGGATCTGCCTGCACCGCTTTTCGAAAATATTCCTTTGCGTCCAGGTATTTTCCCTGTTGGTAAGCTTCCTGACCATGCTGTATCATTTTTGCACAAAACGCTTTGTCGGGAGCTTTCCGGGATGGCTCTTCCGCTGAAACAGTTGGTGGAAAGAGCAGAAAAAGCATCAGGAAAAGACCTGTAGGGGATTTCAGAAAAAACTTTTTTTCCATGGGATCTCCTTTTTGGCACATTTGGGTGGACGAATTATTTGAAGGCAAGTGAAAAGTATCAAGCACAGCGGTTTTTGTCAATACGGGCAGCACAGTTGATAATGGCTTTTAAAGCCTCTTTTCTACTTGAAGTCGAAACTTTTTTCACTATGTCTAAATCTTTCAAAGGGTATGGCTGTTAAGAGGAATTTTTTGATGTCTTTCCAATCGGAAAAAGGGCCTGTGCCCCCCAGGTTGTTGGCTCAGTTGAACCGACGTCCCGAAAAACTGTCGCATATTCATTTGATGGGTGTTTGTGGAACAGGAATGACGTCACTTGCGGGAATGCTCAAAGAGCAGGGATATGGGGTTACCGGTTCAGATGCGAATGTTTACCCCCCCATGAGCCTGCTTCTGGAATCGCTTGGAATTCCAGTGTTTGACGGCTATGGACCCGGGAACCTGTCACCGAAACCTGATATGGTCATTGTGGGCAATGTGATAACCCGGGTGAACTCCGAGGCGGTTGAACTTTCACGCCTCAGGTTGCCGTATCTTTCCTTTCCTCAGGCCATCAGGCAGTTTGCCATTGGGGATAAGGAATCCATTGTCATCAGCGGTACCCACGGCAAGACGACGACTTCTTCATTGATTGCCTGGATACTGGAGACGGCCGGGATGGATCCGGGTTTTATGATTGGCGGGTTACCCCGTAATTTTGAAACGAATTTCAAGTTGGGCAAAGGGCGATATTTTGTCATTGAGGGGGACGAATATGATTCCGCTTTTTTTGATAAAGGACCAAAATTTCTTCACTATAATCCCTTGTTTGTTATTCTGACCAGTATCGAGTTTGATCATGCGGATATTTACCGGGATCTGGACCATGTGATCGGCAGTTTTCGAAGGCTCATCGATTTGATTCCATCCCGTGGACGTCTGATTGCCAATGGTGACGATGAAACTATTTGTGGTGAAATAAAGCGGGCGACATGTGGGGTTGAAACCTACGGTTTCGGCAAGGGCAATCATTGGCGGATCGCGGACATGGCTGATTCGAAAGCATTTACCGTAGTTAAGGTGGCCCAGGGAGGGCGGGCACGGACAACCTTTGAAACGCCGCTTTTTGGTCGTCATAATATCTCAAATTGCCTGTCCGCGGTGGTTTTGGCGCACGCTCTGGGTATTCCCCCGGATACCCTGTTCAAGGCCTTGAAAACGTTTAAGGGCATCAAGCGGCGTCAGGAGATCCTCGGCGAGAAAAAGGGCATTATGGTGATGGACGATTTTGCCCATCACCCCACAGCCGTAAAAGAAACCGTTCAGGCCGTCAAACAGAAGTATTCCCATCGGCGGCTGGTTGTCGTATTTGAACCCAGAAGCAACTCCAGCCGACGGAATATTTTTCAGGAGCAATACGCCGGGTCCTTTGATGACGGGGATGTTATGATGATTCGTGAGCCCCCCATGATGGAGAAAATTCCTGTGGCGGAGCGTTTTTCAGCCGAGCAGCTGGTTTCCGATCTTGGGACAAAAGGACTTGAGGCCCATTGTTTTGCGGATACGGATTCCTTGCTGACGTCTTTGGTGTCAGAAACCAGGGCAGGTGATATGGTACTCATCATGTCCAACGGCGGTTTTGATAACCTGCATCAAAGATTGCTCAAGGCCATATGAAAGCACGAGGGGCCTGATAGGAAAATAGAAAGGCTTCCGGCCGGATTGGGCCGGAAGCCTTTCAGAGGGCATTCAGGGCGCGTTGGGGGGG
>Ga0222666_1000086_pt1 | contig 70017 bp, 63 predicted proteins | sample AntAcemetagen655_FD_181710 | JGI IMG/M metagenome (GOLD analysis project Ga0222666, IMG submission 181710) | Saline water microbial communities from Ace Lake, Antarctica - #655 | ecosystem: Environmental > Aquatic > Non-marine Saline and Alkaline > Saline | place: Antarctica: Ace Lake...
ATTTAGTATAGTTAGTGTTTTGTAGGCAAAAGAATCACAATTCAACCATAACTCAGATTCCAAACAAAGAATAAAACTGTAACTCTACTATGACAGTATATTGAATCGTAGTTAATCTCTTTCCTAATAATAGATCTAATGATAGATAATCAATAGCTTTGTTGTATTAATGCACGTGTACCACTCTAACTCTAGAGAATAGAAAAGATCACATTGATGCTCTTCATGGCTGTAGTTATAGTATTGATTACAATAGATGCTATTATTGGCTTGATTTTTCTCTTATATAAGATTAATTAAAGAGGACCGAACATAATCACTGAATACATTAATTCTGGATATGACTTTTTTTTTAATCGAATATCCAATTCATTTTTAACATAAAAAATGCAAACTACTTGTGCTACTTCCTCATCCTAACCTTTTACTGATAACAATCTTCAATGAAGTAGTATCCAGTATTTCAATATATAAAGTAGTTTTTATCTGTGATATATATCAGGTCAAAATTGTGACTTGTAAAATTTGAATTAAAGAAATATTTATGCGCAATTCAAGCAAATAAGCTAAGGTAATATAATGTAAGTGATTGAACTAGAATAAGACAGGTGTTGAATGAGAGGACTATACAAACACTCATAACAGGCTCTCCCCGTTTTCAATACCTGATATTTGAGTATATTTTTCAATCCCTAAGTAAAAAGAACTAATCTTTTTTTTTATTTTTGTGTCAATATAATTTTATAATACAGATTAATATATGAATGAATTCATCAGGATTAATACCTTAATGAGTTATCTGCAATAAAGCTTAAATTACTTGTACATTTACTTGTACATAAAAAAAGCAGCTACAAAATAAACTTTGTAACTGCCTTGTAATCAAGTCGGAGTGACAAGACTTGAACTTGCGACCTCTTGACCCCCAGTCAAGCACGCTACCAACTGCGCCACACCCCGATTTGCAATATTAAAAATCACTATATTTCAGGCATAGAGATTTTTATGCATTCTAAAAAAAATATTAAAAATTGTTTATTGATAATAAAGAGAACAGTAAGTGTTTTGCCATATAATCTTAAACAATAAAATCAAATAATACTTCTGCAAAGATAATTCTTTTTCCAGAAAAATTAACATAAAGATTACTCTCAAAATTAGTATTATGGTTATTAAAACCCTCCTACAGCTTTAATTTCAACAAATGCTTGACCAACTACCGGAGTGCCGCCTATAGTACCCTCAACCTTTGTTAGCCCTTCATATTGGATGTTATCCTCGTTGATCATTATCTCTTGGTTTTCGATAATCATCGTAAGGTATAAATCAGCTGGTAATTCTGCAGAAGAAAGTTGAATATGAAGTTGCATAGGATATTGTCTTCCACTTTGGGGGCTTGTCCAAACAGAACCCGGAATGGGCTCTACATTAATAGCATCAATAGCCCAGGTGTAATCAGCCTTTCGTGCACCATTAGCAGTAAATTCACTATTATCATTGTACATTTTGGCTATTGAGAGCGTACCGGTTTTGCTTTCAACTTGAAGAACCATAAGTGCAGTATTTATCTCAGGAAATTGAATGGCATAAAAACCCCAGGAGCCTCCATCATAAACATCCATAGCTTTTTGATCGTAGCTTTCTACAACATAATCCATCCACATTAGTCCCTGATCTCCAATTATATTGATACTGTCATCAATGCTAATTGAGAATTGGTCTACGTTCAACATAGGAAAAGAATAATAATAAGAACCCTGGCAATTCATAGGATCCCCCTGAGATTCAAGATAATGCGAAATTGTACGTGGGGAAGAGCTCATGATAGCATCCCGTTGATCAACAGTGAGGTATTGAGGGAAAAAAGAAGCCGTGCCATCTCCTTCATTAATTGTACCATAAGGATCACTAAGCTGCAAATCTACTACCATCCTTTTTTCATTATAAATATCACTCGGAATATCGGCTTCAATTTTGTATACAGCACCTTTGGCTCCCATAGTACCTGAGAGTAGGCTCATTTTAATAAGTGGTTTTTCCTGAAATGGAGTATTCAATGTTACAACCCATGGGCTAGGTATTACAGTCATAAAAGGATCTGTATCAATAGTAAGGAATCCCCTTACTTCATAATGCCCGAGAGTTTTGCTGTTAAATCCCATTGCTGCAGGGATAACAGGAATAACATATCCATTTGAAGATTGATCCTGACGTTGTACTTCGATGAAGAAAACACAAGTGTCAGTAGGGTTATTACTATCGATCAAACTTCCGAAAAAGAACCAACCATCCAGATCATGTTCAAAATGTTCTGAAGCTATGTATTCTGCCAATTGCTGCTCCGACTGAGTGTGCGGTAAAGAATAATCATTGCTGAAATAACAACATGCCGGGTTGGGTTCAGGAAATGCATTTTGAGGTTTGTCAGATTTTCTACAGCTGGTTATATTAATTAAAATAAATGAACTACAGAAAATCATAAAAAGAGATAGATATTTTTTCATAATCAAATATTGATTTTATTAACTCCCAAATATACATAAATTTAATATCATTGTATGTGATTATTTTGTCAGGTTATTTTTTCAATTACAAATTGTCTGAACTAAGCCACTCTTGATAATTTAACAGTTTGCATGACCAAGATTTTTAACGAATAACAGGACAAGATGTCACATATTTTATTGCATAGTATTAAAATCTATGGAAATAAGTATCTTGGCATTTTAATTGACTATAAATTTAAAAATTGTAATTAGTATATAATGGAAAAAACTAAATGTTTAATAATAGGTTCCGGGCCTGCCGGATATACTGCTGCTATATATGCAGCGCGCGCTGATCTTAAACCAATTGTTTACGAAGGAATGCAACCGGGTGGACAGCTTACAACAACCACTGAAGTAGATAATTTTCCTGGTTATCCTGACGGCATTGATGGACCGAAAATGATGGAAGATCTGAAAAAACAAGCTGAGCGATTTGGTAGTGAAGTTAGATGGGGAATGGCTTCAAATGTCAATACTTCGCAAAGGCCTTTTAAGGTGAGTATTGATGATGGTAACGAATTACTTGCTGATACTATTATTATTGCAACAGGAGCTACAGCTCAATATCTTGGACTGGAGTCGGAAGAAAAATTTAAAGGTGGTGGAGTTTCTGCATGCGCAACCTGTGATGGTTTTTTCTACAAAGGAAAAGATGTTGCAGTTGTTGGTGGAGGTGATACCGCTGCTGAAGAAGCTACTTATCTGGCAAACATTGTAAATAAAGTTTATTTAATTCACCGTAGGGATGAGTTAAGAGCTTCAAAGGCTATGGTTAACCGGGTAATGAATACTCCAAATATTGAGGTGTTGTGGGATAGTGAAGTTAAAGAAATTGTTGGAACAGAACAAGGTTTCATGAAAGCATTGAATGGTGCAATCGTCTTTAATAAGAAAACAGGCAAGGAACGAAAAATTGATATTGATGGTTTTTTTGTTGCCATTGGACACAAACCTAATACAGAATTGTTTATTGACAAACTTGATATGGACGAAACAGGCTACTTAATTACAAAACCTGATTCAACTGCTACCAATGTTCCAGGGATTTTTGCGGCAGGTGATGTTCAGGATAAGCATTATCGTCAGGCTATTACAGCAGCAGGAACTGGATGTATGGCTGCTATGGAGTCTGAAAGATTTATTGGCGAACAATAGTAGATCTAAGAAAACATTAATAACTTCGTTACGCTTATGTTTAAACTCCGTCATTTACAAAAGTAAACTCCTTATTTTAAACATTTCACAAGCCTCGTTCTTGACGCTTTCTTAGAGCCACTTAAGAAATGGTGTGTTTTCTTAAAGCCACTAAGCAGCTATCCAAAAATAAAAACTTCCTCACCAACTGGCAAGGAAGTTTTTACCCAATAAACTATCAGGATTACAAAAAATTATGAAGAAAAGCCCTTGTTATCAACGACTTTTCTTTATAATTTAGATTATTATTTTCCTGAAATATTAAGCGTTGTATTTGCAGCAAAACTTTCTCCAACGTGAGTACCGGATTTGATAGTGCCTGTAATAGTAAATGTCCATGTGCCTCCCATTTTGAGATAATCGGAAGTGAATCCAAATGGTTGACCACGAAGAACTAACAATCCAGCGCCGGGGATCATATCATTTCCAAGGCCACCTGGATAAATAATATCACATTTTATCAATTCCCAGTCATCAGAAACACATGTAATAGCAAAACTAAGCCAATCTACTCCTCCGGCAGGATATGAAATATAAGTAGCCGAGAAGCTTGGCACATAAGCTACAGGTGTTGGTGCAGGATCATCGTCCTTTGTACATGACATAAAAACCATTGATACACTCACCAGCATAACAACAGCAAATTTTAATAAATTTTTAGTGTTCATAATTTTAAGTTTTGTGTTTGCCTTATAGCAAACGGGTTAAAAATTTATTGTAAATGTAGTTATACGAAAGTGTTGAAGCAACAAGAATGAATATTCGCTAGTGTTTTACATATATTCGTCAGTAGAATATGAATATTCGTCAGTAGAATATGATTTGGAATTACCGAGTAGGAATTAAAAAATAGTAATAAATTCTCTTCATTAATACTAAATCTTCGACATGACTTGCAGAAAAAGATCTTTCTTTCTGGATGAAACTGGTATTCTGGAAGAATCTTTCATAACTATTGTTCCTCCAAGTCCTTTTTCATAATGGCTTATGTATTTTATATTGATGAGGTGTGATTGATGTGTTCTGAAAAATCCACATCCAGCCAGCATTTCTTCAAATTCTTTAAGGGTTTTTGAGATTATAAGCATTTTGCTACCGTTAATATTGACTTCCGTGTAATTTTTATCAGCTTTGCAGGAAATAATTTTATTAACTTTAACTACATATATCGAATCCTGAGTATTCAATACGATACGCATATCATTTGGGTTACTACCTTGATTATGAGATAAGGTCTCAATCTTTGATATTTGGTCAGTTTCTTTTAGGTTGGTTAGCTGAGCTTTTTCAATTGCTGCTATAAGTTCGTTAGTATTTATTGGCTTAACAATATAATCTAATGCACTTTGTTTAATGGCTTTAATGGCATACTGTTCATAAGCAGTAATAAAAATGAAATGGAAATTTACGTTCTTAACCTTTTTAAGTATATCAAAACCAGTACCATCAGGCATTTTAATGTCAAGCAAAACAAGGTCGGGGTTAAGCTTATTTATTATCTTTACTCCTGTCTCTACATTTTCAGCTTCACCTATTACCTCAGCCGTACTACAATATAGTTCTATAATATTCTTTACAACCTGTCTGGCATTAGGTTCATCATCAATTACAATTGTCTTTAACATAAAGTTATTTTATTAAAAGTGTTTACCTAACATTTTATACGGTATTGTAAATATTACCTTTGTGCCGGCAACATTCCCATCTATATCCTTCAACTCATTTATTTCAAAAATTGCATAAAAACTATGACGTTTTCCAAGTACTTTTATACGTTCGTGTGTTATCTTCAGGGCTGAAGATTGATGGTGAGGCTTAGAAATTACTTTTTTCTTAGCTGCTACTAATCCTATCCCATTATCCTCAACTTCAAAAAGTAAGTGGTTACCATAATACTTAAACCTAATATCAATATTCCCTTTTCCCTTTTTATAAAAAATACCATGTTCAAGCGCATTTTCAATCATAGGTTGGGCTAACATTGGAGGAATCATCATATGTTCAGTATCAATTTCAGGGTCAATAATAATATTGTAAATAAATTTATCAGGATACCTCAACTTTTGCAATTTAAGGTACAAGTTAAGTGTCTCAACCTCTTTTTCTATAGTAATAAACTCTGACTTACTATTGTTAAGAATTAATCGAAATAAATGTGCAAAATCTGATAAATAATTTCCTGCGTCTTTGCTGTTGTGAAGAAAAATGAAATTTTGAATGGCAAGAAGCGAATTAAACATAAAATGAGGATTCATTTGAAGACGGAAAAGCCGTTGCTGTAATTCTAAATTTCGATGCTTATTTTTTAAGTCAAATTCTCTTCGTTTTATATAGAGGAACAATAATAGAATTACAAAACTTATTACGAAAGTTATAAACCACCATGTAATGTAGAATGGTTTTTTTATCTTAAACCAAATATCAGAAGTTTCGGCAGACCAGATTCCTTTCCTGTTTCCAATTCTATAACTGAGTTTGTAGTTGCCCGGAGGAACTGCAGTATATCTTACGACACGTTGTTTATTATCAATATCCACCCAACCTTCATCGTAACCATCCAACATGCATTGGTACGAATATCTTTCAGGATTAACTATGTCCGAGCTAAGTAATTCAACGGTAAAAACATTTTCATCAGGCGTTAAAACTATCTCACTCTGCTGATTCAAATCATGACTTACAATATGATCAGAAACATATAGTCTGCCAAAATAAGGAACAGGTATTACAGTATTTTCAACTATTTCATTTGGGTTAAATATGTTGAACCCCTTTTTATTTCCAAAAAACAGATCCCCGTTGTTCAATTTCTTCCTGGCTGCTGTAAATGAGTTGCTCTTTAGGCCATCTTGCTTTACAAATTGACTGAATATACAATCTTTTGTGTTAAACTTATATAGACCCTGGTTATGAGTACTTACCCAAATGTTACCCTCATTATCTGACAATAGAGCTGCGAGTTCTTTTGTTGTAAGGCCATTACTAAATCCATACGATATAAATGTGTCATTTTCAGGAATATATTTCTGAAGCACATCGTTTATCAACCATATATTACCAAAACTATCCTCTGTAATATCATTAATCTTATTAGATGATAAACCAACTGAAATACTATCGTCACTAAAATAACTTATAGCAGAGTCTGTTTCCGGAAAATATCGATGAAGTCCACAATTAGTTGTTCCAAACCATATTGATCCCTTCGAGTCAAGTAATAACTTAGTAATTAACCTTGAACATATTATTCTGTCAAATTTATTTTTAAATGAGCTAAGGAATTGTTTAGTTTCTCTATTAAACCCTGTTAATCCATCAGCGCCCCAGAAACCAATATAAAAGTTTCCGCTTTTATCTTCTGTAAAGTCGTTATACCAATCCTGTTTCATCGATTCCGGATTATATGTAAACAATGAAAATTGTTCACTTCTAGTATCAAACATATTGAAACCAATACCTCTCCAAAGTCCAATCCAAAGTCTATCTTTCTTATCCAGATAAAGTGCTGACACTTTATTGCTTGCCAAGGTGTTTGGTTTTGTATGATCATGTAAAAAATGAATAAACTTGCCGGTTTTACGATTAAAATAGTCTAGCCCATCTTTCTTATATCCAATCCATAAATTATTCTCTTTATCTTCAGCAACAGCTGTAACTGAATATCCTTCAGGACTATTAGATATCCCTGGAATATGTGTGAAATGCTGGAAAGAATAAGCTGAATGACTATAAATATTTACACCTTCACTTGTGGAAAACCAAAGGTTACCCATATTGTCTTCCAGTATATTATGTATACTATTGTTGCTTATGGAATTAGCATTATCTTTTTCATTTTCAAACTGGGTAATTATGTTAGTTTGCGGATTATATTTTAACACCCCACTTCCGGAGGCAAACCAAATATTACCCATAAAATCTTCCTTTACATCATAAGTTGAGGTAGATAGAAACTTTGTAAAAACCTCGGTTTCTTTATCGAAAAGATATATTCCATCAAGAGCAGTAATCCAAAAATTATTATTGGAATCTTCATAATAACAAGCCATATCAGGATCTCTTTTTTTTGAGTGATCAAATTCATCAGGTGGAATAACTATTAACTTGTCAGCTATTTCATCAAGATACATCGGTGGCATATTTCTTGTGCCAACCCATAGAGTACCAGACTTATCTTTATACAATGAATGGTATAAATAATATGTTTGATATACAGTTGGATGCTTATAATACTTAACTATCACCATATTTTTCACATCATAGCTAATCAAATAGCCATCTAAGGTTTCAATCCACAGTAAACTGTCATTATCAAACAATAATTGCCGAATGTGTGGATTTTGTTTCTTGTATCCGCTAGAGTTAAGGTTAATTAAAGAAAAGCTATTTGTCAGTCTGTTATATTTATTTAGACCATGGTCGGTTCCTACGTACAGATCACCGTTTTTTCCTTCAGCCAGACATGAAATATAACTAGAGGATATACTTGTGAAATTATCTTTATTATTTTTAAATATTTCAAACTGTTTTCCATCATACCTGTTCAAACCATCAAGAGTAGCTATCCAAACAAAACCATGAATATCCTGGATAATATCTGTAACACGGTTATGACTCAGGCCGTTATCAGTAGTTAGTCGTATGAAATTAACCTGTGAATCTTCAATAAAAGGTTTATCAAAAATTACAGGATGTTGGGCAATAGATAAATAAGAGAAAAAAATTAATATTATAATAATCAGATTCTTCAAAACTATATTTGATTTATTACATAATTAAAAATTAATTTTACTCAGAATAACTGCTAATTTATCGTTTAAATCAATACCACCATCTAACCAATGTATTTTTACGCCATTCTTTTCCATCCGTCGATACCATGTCATTTGTCTTTTTGCAAACTGATGGATGGCGATATTGAGCTTTGTAAACATATCATTATATGATATTTGTTTGGTTACAAACATTGTTACAAACTTATATTCAAGTCCATAATAAATCAGGTCATCAGGCATTATGCCTTCCTCTAGCAATTTCTCTACTTCATTTATTAATCCTTCTTTTAATCGTATTTCAAGTCGTTCAGTAATTCTGGATCGGATTATTTGTCTGTCAAAAGCGATACCAAAATTAAATGAGTTAAACTTAGGTAGCTTCAACGATAATTCAGAATATTTTAATTGATAATCTGCAATTTCAATTGAGCGGATTAACCTTTCTTCATCAGATATGTCAGAAACGTTGTGAAGAGAGCCGTACGATCTTAACTTATTAACCAGTTCATTATGACTTAATTTATTGAGTTGTTCACGTAATTCATTGTTAGTATGAACCTTGCCCAACTGGTAGCCCCTTAAAACAGCATCAAGATACATTCCGCTTCCACCACACATTATTGGTATATTGCCATTATCAACAACCTTGTTAAAAGCAGTTGTAAAATCAACAAGATATTCAAAAACACTGTAACGCGATCCGGGGTCAGCAATGTCAATTAAATGAGTTGGAATTTTTTTACCATTCACAATATAATCGTTTAAATCTTTCCCGGTTCCTATATCCATACCCTTGTATATTTGCCTCGAATCGGCACTAATTATTTCTCCGCCAATAAGAGAGCCAAGGTTGGCAGCAAGAGTTGTTTTGCCTGTTGCAGTTGCACCAAGTATTGTAATAAGGTTGGTCATAAACTCAATTTTCTTAATTCCATTTCTTTAGTAAATAAGAAATCGCGAAGTTTATTTAATAATTTAATTGGTGAATTTTCATAATCCAATTCTTTTAGTTCACTTAACAGATTACTATCAATTTCATTTTTATGATAAGTAGCAAGGAAATAATAAATGATTTTTTCATCTGTCAAATGTATAGTTTTTTGCTGCTTTCGCAGAAATTGTAGTATCCGTAATCCATCAACTTTAGTAATACAAGCATTAATAAAATTATTCTGATCCCTATAATTTTTCCTAAAAGGTTCCCAAATATTTTCTGATTTAGTTTGTTCTTTAAGAAATTGATCCATTGGAGATGGAATGTCCTTAGTATATAGTTGGCCAAATAATTTATAGGTTTCCCTTACTTCGTCAAATAAGTTGAAATGATAATGAGGATATGACATCCAATCACCATCATTACCTTTAATAAGCGCAGGACCAGTCCCGAATACAACCCTGTCAGAAAACCTTGGAGAGGGGTAAGCTATAGAAGAACTATATGTTACTATTTTGCCCAGTTTTGTCAATTTTTGAAGAAAGTAAAAATCCTCACCGGCAGGGACAGGTGTTAATCCACCGGTCTTATTATAAGCCCAAACAGGAAATGCCATTGCCGAACCAAGAGCTGTAAATGCATATGGATTTCTAATCCTGATCATATTTAATAAATAATACCGCATGTAGATCTCATAGCGCAATATTAACCTATCAGTAATATCGTTGTTTAGCCTGTGATAATAAGGCAATGATAATCCCACAACCTCTTTATTTGAATTGAAAAAGTTAAGAATTTGCCGGATGTAATCTACAGGATAATATGTATCTGCATCAATGCTGACAATTATATCGTTTTTGTTGGCTTTGGAAACAATATAATCCATGATTATTTTACGAGCCCATCCAACACCACCTTTTTTTGCGGGCCATCCATTCCCTTTTGTACAACTATCAATTATATGAATATTTAAATTGGTCTCATTTTCAAGGAATTCAATACTTTTTAAATTGTCTTCACAAATAAGCACCTTCTCATTGTTTTCCCACCAGTCATCATATTGATTTACACATGCTACTACCTGAAGCTCGCTAATATTTTGTGAATTCAAACAATCTAATAACGAATTAATATTTGCTGATTCATTTAATATTGGTAGTGCAATATATATTCTGGGGCTGTCTATCATAAAAGGCAAAAATCATATATTCTGTTAAAATAATTATTTACTAATTGAAAAATTTCTATTTTTGAGCTAATTTATAACGTTTCTAAATAAGTAATATGACCACAGACTCTATAATAGATAAGTTACCAAGTCATTTAAAGCCCACTATGACATGGCCATAGGTGAAAACATAGTAAGTGCTTTTAGTGGGCCCGCTGATGCTGACAGTTTTGGGCTTAATTATGAACTACCAAAAGAAAGAACACATTAAATAGTATATGATCAGAAGACTGTCAAACTTCATAAACTCTATGAAAATGTTAGAGATATTAGACAAATGACAATGAGCATAGATAAGCTACCTGAAATTTGGGACCAATTGCTTACCAGTTATCCTGAAGAATGGTTATTGCCAACTGAAATATATGAACTTACAAAATCAGTTAGAAATCTTACCAGCCTATCAAATGATATTAAACAATTCTTATTGAAAGAACGAATATCTAATACTGAATCAGCCTCCATTATTAATAGTATAATTGAGTAATTAGAAAGCGATAGAAATAATATAAATTCTACCTTTGCAAAAAAATGTAAAATGGATGTTAAGAAAAATCTATTAGAGTTTTTACCAACAATACCTGAAAATGTATTACTGGTGGCTGTTTCAAAAACTAAGCCCAATGTGGCAGTAATGGAAGCATATAACGCAGGGCAGCGTGTTTTTGGTGAGAATAAGGTGCAAGATTTGACAGCGAAAGCACAACAACTTCCTAATGATATCAATTGGCATTTTATAGGCCATATGCAAACTAATAAGGTAAAATATATTGCTCCATTTGTGAAAATGATACATGCTGTTGACAGTCTAAAGCTTCTAAAAGAAATAAATAAGCAAGCTGTAAAACACAATCGTACTATAGAGTGCTTATTACAATTCCATATAGCTGAAGAATCCACAAAGTTTGGCCTTAATATAAATGAAGCTGAGGATATTTTAGTTAGTAATGAACTTAATAATCTTGAAAATATTCGAATAGTTGGAGTAATGGGGATGGCAACATACACTAATGATTTGCATTTAATTAGAAGTGAGTTTAAACATCTGCATGAAAATTTTGTTTCCTTAAAAAAAGATTTCTTTCACAACAAAGCGTATTTTAAAGAAGTATCAATGGGCATGTCAGGAGACTACAAAATTGCCATCGAAGAAGGCAGTACAATGATTAGAATTGGAACAAAGATATTTGGTGAACGGAATTATTAATTTCTAAATATCGAAAACTTAGTACCTAAAACTTAAAAGGGCGAAAGTGCAAATTGTCATATTAATCTAAAACCCGAAACCCGAAACCCAAATGATGATCACTTATATACTATTTGTATTAGGCTTTGCAATTCTAATTTTAGGAGCCAAATTTTTAGTGGATGGTGCATCTTCAATAGGAGTGAAGGCAGGACTTTCTCAACTTCTAATAGGTTTAACAATAGTTGCACTGGGTACTTCATTACCCGAATTAGTTATAAATATATTTGCAAGTATGCAAGGCAGTTCACAACTTGCCATAGGTAATGTGTTGGGAAGCAATATAATGAATACACTACTCATTGTAGGTGTTGCTGCAATAATTTATCCAATAAAAGTTGAAAGTAGTGTATGTAAAAGAGATTCATGGATAAACCTGATAGCAATACTACTAGTTGCTTTACTGGCTAACGACTTTATTTTTGGTAAATCAATAAATACACTTGATACTATTGATGGAATAATACTATTGGTGTTTTTTATTATTATGCTTTACGTACTATTTTCTAAACAAGATGCAACTAATGATTCCGATGTTAATGAAGCTAAAGTATTTTCATATCTGGTATCTATTATTTTTATACTTATTGGAATATTAGGTTTGTTTTTTGGTGGTAAATGGATTGTTGAAGGAGCAACAGTTATATCAAGTAATATGGGAGTTTCAGAATCAACTATTGGGTTAACTCTAGTTGCCATAGCAACATCATTACCAGAGCTTGTTACTTCAATAGTTGCCGCATTAAAAAAGAATACTGCCATTGCAATTGGCAACGCATTGGGGTCGAATATTTTTAACCTCTTTCTGGTATTAGGAGCTAGTGCTCTTATACATCCCATTAATTTTGACAGTAGTTTAAATTTTGAGATTCTTCTTTTAATTGGAGCGTCTCTATTTTTAATGTTTGTTATCAGGTTTGGAAAAACAAATCGAACAATTACCAGGCTAGAAGGCATACTACTTGCAATGGGCTATTTTGTGTTTTTATTCATGACGATATTTTCTTAGTTTTGCTCAACTACAAAATTGCTGATTTCCTTAATGAAAAATTTTAATATCCTATTTGCAATATTTCTTTTAACATCTCTTCAGTTAGGTTTGGTTGCCCAACAACAAGGGTTTGGGTGCATACTTAATCATCAATATAAATCGTTTTCAGGAGATAAAACAAGCTACAACTCGGACTCTCTCATTCAGAGATCAAGTGTTAATCCTATATGTAGTGTACCTCCAATTTTTGGAAAGAGTGCAAGAACAAAAGGAAGAAGCCTTCCTCTACCATTTGGAATAGGAATTTATTCAATATACTATAGTCAGGGATACACAGCAGACGATCTAAGGTTAATACCCGATTCATCTTCACTTGTAGCCAGAGCTGATACTGTTTATCAGAACACAACTGCTTATGAGTTCAAAACTCAGGTTAGACCAAACTTTTGGTTATTTCCATTCCTAAATATTTATGGAATATTTGGATATACAAAGGGGGTAATATCGCCAAAACTTGTTGTTCCATATATTGTTGTCGAGAACATCCCCATTATCGACTCTTTAATTATTGACTCAACATTCCAAATAGTTGATGAAATTGGATATGTTGGTCCAACCTATGGTTTTGGTGCAACATTTTCAATGGGAATTAGTAATTATTTTATTATGGTAGATTACAATTATTCAATTACCAATCCTGTAGATGTTGAAAATAATCTTCATAATCATTTTTTAAGCCCTAAAGTTGGAATATTGTTAGGAAATAAAAAAAGAAAATCTTTTGGAGCAATATGGCTTGGAGCAATGTATATTCATAACGACCAGTCGTTTAAAGGAAAAATAAGTGTTGATGAAATTAACCCAGAGCTTGTTTTTTTACTTGGAGAAGAGGCTACTTATTCAGGAAAAATATCGGCAAAACAACGATGGAATTTTGTAATTGGAGGTTCGTTGGTACTAAATAACCGTCATCACCTTGTACTAGAAGCCGGCTTCTTTGAACGGAAGCAAATTTCATTTGGGTATGACTTCAGATTCTAGTTAATATCCATTATTTTTTAACTTTCTTAACTGGGAGCTTTTGAAAGAGGCGCTCAATATCTTTTTTAACATTACTCTCTTTAGCTTCTTCGTTTGCAATTCTTCCTGTGGCTACTCCTTGCCAAACAATTTTTTTCTTAGAATGATCCAATAAGTCAATCACTACGGTTCCTATATTATAATCATGCTTTACAGCAGTGTAAGGATACATGCTGGGCATACCATAACCCACAACACCAACACTTGTTCCACCTGTTCCCACTCCAACACCAACACCTATGGATCCATAACCACTGTATCCGGCATAATGGTTAGAATAAGCAGAATAGCTTGTTTCCTCTTGTACAACAATAAATATTGAGATCTGTAAAGCAGCATTATCTTTTTGATATATATATCCACGAGACTCCATTTCATCTTTAATGGACATAAGAATATATTGTTTTGTTTGTGGACTTACTTCTTTGTCATTAACAGGATCCCAACTTAAAAGACCAAAAGTTTTGTACTTGCTAAAATCTGTGTCATGGTCATATTCACTAATGAATTTCCACGAATTGCAAGAAGAAAGAAATGTAATTAAAAGTATGGGTAGTATAATTTTTTTCATTGTTTAATTTTTTTTGTTTGCTGAAAATGCAAGAGAGTTATTGCATATTCATTCCCGATAATTATCTGGATCATATATTCTTTTTAATCATACAATTGTGTATTATTTATGATTATTAATGAACATGTTCATTTCATGTTATTATTGTATTATTTGTTTTTCTTATTAACAGGAAAGTGCTTCAACATATGGATAACATTCTTAGGCAATTCTCTATCTCGCTTATCTAGGTTTTGTTCAACCGGACGTGAGCCGGTTCCTTGCCAAATTAATTTTTTAGTATTAGCATTGAAAGCATCAATAATTAGTGTTCCTTCTGTATAATTGTGTTCAGTTACTGTAGTTGTATTATAACCAGGTCCATATCCGTAGCCATAGCCAAATCCTGAATAACCCCAGCCACCACCATATCCTGCCCATCCACCATAATGGTTGTTATAAGCCTCGTAACTGGTTTTGCCTTTGAGTGTAATAAAAATGGAAATAACGAGATCGCCTCCTTCTTTCACGTATTTGTAGCCTTTCTTTTCCATATCATCCTGTATTGCCACCAAAATTGTTTGCTTGTCATAATCATTGATTTGAAAACCGTTTTTATAATCCCATGGATAGAAGCTAAAGGTGTCAAATTGATTAAAATTAACTTTTTGATCCATGTCATAATTAACTTTCAATGAACTGCAAGATGACAACATTAAAGTAATGGAAAAAATAGTAATTAGTTTTTTCATGAATTTATATTTGCTTGCGAAAATACATTTATTTCGGTAATATGTATTGTTCACTGTTTTAAATCCTGTACTTAATTGATTATAGGTTAATTAATTTCTATTTATTATCTTATCTGTTATTTTATTAACAAATAGTTGCAATTTATATACATCACATATATATTTGCACTGTTAATAAATTAACAAAAGAAACTATTTTGATGAATGCACTAGAAACATTTAAACAACTACCACACAAAACAATTGAACGACTAAGTCAATACCGTAGGGCTCTTCTAATTTGTCTTGATAACGATAAGGATCATATATTCTCACATGAGATTGCCAAAATCCAACATATTACACCTGTACAGGTAAGGCGCGATTTAATGTTAATTGGATACTCAGGAACATTACGAAGGGGATATAATATTCAAGAGTTAATAGATTTAATTGCTGAAATAATTGACAGTGAAGAAGGTATAAAAGTCGCAATTGTTGGAATGGGAAACCTTGGCAGGGCACTTATAAACTACTTTTCAGGTAAACGACATAAGCTTTCGATAGTAGCTGGTTTTGATATAAATCCTGATAAGATAGGAAGTACGATAAATGAAGTTCCTTGTTACAACTTAAATAGGATGAATAAAATTATCCAAAAAGAAAATATTGAAATAGGGATAATCACAGTTCCTGCAGTACAAGCTACTGAAACAGCAAATCAGCTTGTTGATGCAGGAATAAAAGGAATATTAAATTATACTCCAAAACCGGTTGATGTACCCGAAGGCATTTATCTTGAAGAGTATGACATGATTACAACACTGGAAAAGGTTGCTTTTTATGTGAAAATGGAAAATGAGGAAAAGCGAGAAAGGACTAATGCTAAATCCCCTTCAAACTAAACAATAGTAACCCGTGTACCTCCATTATCAATACCAAGTAATTCGGGTACTGTAATAATAGCATCTTTCCCACTTCTGATTACAAAGTTAATTGCAGCTTGAATTTTTGGACCCATACTCCCAGCTCCAAATTGACCATCTTGAATATATTGTTTAGCCTCTGCAATATTCATTTTATCGATTGTTTTTTCCTGAGGTGTATTAAAATTGAGGCAAACCTTAGGTACGTCTGTTAGTATAAATAATTTGTGAGCATGTATCTGCGAAGCCAATAATGATGATGCAAGATCTTTATCAATTACAGCATCAATACCTTCAAGTATATTTTCCTTTTTATAATAACACGGAATTCCACCTCCTCCAACTGCAATTGCTATATGACCTTCATTTGCAAGCTTCTCAATAGATCGCATATTAAAAATAGCTAACGGAATCGGTGAGGCAACAACTTTTCTCCATCCTCCCCGTGCTTTATCCTCTTTAAATACCGAATTAGTTTCAGACATGAATTTATGTGCTTCTTCTTTAGTAAAATAAGGACCAACAGGTTTAGTCGGATTCAAAAAAGCCGGATCATCTTTATTAACTAGTACTTGTGTAATTATAGAAATTACATCAGGATCCATATCATTTTCCATTAATACATTACGTAATTGCTGTTCAAGCATGTATGCTATAAATCCTTGCGAATATGCAACACTTATATCCAAAGGCATATCAGGAATACCATATAATTTATTGCCAGCAGTATTAGCCATAAGTATATTTCCAACTTGTGGGCCATTACCATGTGTAAGAACAAGATTATAACCCCTATTCAAGAGTTTAACTAAATTCTGACTTGCTTTGTAAGCATTCAACTCCTGCTCATTAACGGTACCTTTTTGCCCTGCTTTTAATAATGCATTTCCGCCAAATGCTACAACTGCTAACTTCCTCATAATCAATAATTATTTTAAAAAAAGAGGACAAAGATATAGAATTATTCAATTATATATTTATTTAATAACGCAAAAAATAGTATAACCTAATGTTAAACTGTATGATTAGTGGCAGATTGCATTGTACTTTCCTGTTAAACCATGATGATGTTAAAGCGGGCTATAAGCATTGATAGTTAGCACTTTCACTGCCGTTATTTATACAAAATGTAAAGGTTGGTTATTATTTGATAGATGACTATCTATTTTCAAATTTAAGATTTTCTTAGAAAATTGAGTACCTTTGCAATTGGTTTATATCACTTTTGATTACAATCAATCATTAATACTTGTTGCTGCTTAAACAATATAATCTCTCACTACGGCAAATGATTACTCTTTGATTTGTTATAATTGAGCAGGAACTAATTCGCTTTTCAATAAAATTTATACTTAAGAACTTATGAGAAAGCTCATGTTAGGAGTAATTGGTACTTCAAAAAAAGAAGATGAAAAACGTGTTCCAATACATCCGGATCATCTAATACGTCTTCCAAAAGATATTCGTAAACAATTAATTTTTGAAAAGGGATATGGTTTGCCTTTTGGTTTAGATGATGAATTTTTTATTTCTCAAACAGGAGGAGTTGCTTCTCGTCACAAATTGCTAACTGAAATAGGTTCTGTGATTATTGCAAAACCGATATTGGCTGATTTACAAGAAATACGTGAGGGAGGTTTAATATGGGGTTATCCGCATTGCGCTCAGCAACCTGAAATTACACAAACTGCAATAGACCGAAAATTAACACTCATTGCCTTCGAAGATATGTTTGTTTGGTCTCCAGTTGGTCAAATGGGTAGACATACATTTTATAAAAATAATGAACTGGCAGGTTATTGTGCTGTTCTCCATGCATTACAACTCAGGGGTATCGATGGTCATTATGGCAACCAGCGCAAGGTAATTATTTTTAGTTTTGGAGCCGTAAGTCGTGGGGCTATTTATGCACTTAAAGCTCATGGATTTAGGGATATAACAATTTGTATTCAACGACCAGATCATATGGTGCGTGAAGAAGTTTTGGATGTTCACTATGTTCGTGTTCGCGAAGGGATTGGAAAAGAAGCAAGAATTGTTACGATAGAACATGATGGAAAAGTGCGGCCTTTATCTGAATTAATAAACGAATCGGAAATCATTATTAATGGTACTTATCAGGATATTAATCATCCTTTCAATTTTGTGACTGAAGAAGAGAAAGATAACTTAAAACCAGGATGCTTAATTATAGATGTTAGTTGCGATGAAGGTATGGGTTTCTATTTTGCAAAGCCTACAACTTTCAAAAAACCAATTTTGGATATCGATAAAATCCATTACTATGCAGTAGACCATACTCCAAGTTATCTTTGGGAAAGTGCTTCAAGGTCAATTTCTGCTGCATTAATTGTTTATATATCAACTATTCTGGAAGGTCGTAAAAGTTGGATGGAAAACATTACAATTCAGAAAGCAATAAATGTTATGGATGGTGTAGTTTTAAAGGACTCTGTTTTAACTTTACAAAATCGCATGCCAAATTATCCACATAATTTTATAAAAAAGTAGCAGTAGAACTTATTTATTCCTGAGAACCTTTCATGTTAAATGGCTAAATGTTTTTGCATAAGTCAAACTTGCCTATAACTATTGAATAATTGTACTATTATATAATTGAACTATTGTATATTGTTTAAATTACCATAATTTAGCCTGCTTAGAAGCTATCTAAATTTTGTGCTTATGCTTAACCTAGGAAATATTAACTTTAAAAACATAATTGGTTTTGTTATTGCTCCTCTGTTGTTTATCTGGATTACTTTGTTTATGGATTTGGAACCCGGTAAACCGGCCGTAACATATACTCTGGGTGTTGCAGTACTAATGGCAATTTGGTGGGTAACAGAGGTTGTGCCTCTTGCAATTACGGCATTACTACCTGTAGTATTATTCCCAATATTTGGTGTAATGAACGGTAAAGATGTTTCTTCTACCTATTTTAATCATGTGATATTTTTATTTATTGGTGGCTTTTTGGTTGCTCTTGCTATGCAGAAATGGGATTTGCACAAACGCATTGCCATTCGAATATTGCTTATAACAGGCTCAAGTCCGGCACGAATATTATTAGGTTTTATGTTAGCTACTTCATTTTTATCGATGTGGATATCAAATACAGCAACAGCAATGATGATGGTTCCAATATTGCTTTCGATAACAAAAAAGATGGAGGAATTTATTAAAGCAAAAGAACTAAAAAAATATTCAGTAGGGTTGCTGCTTGGTGTTGCTTATAGTGCATCAATAGGTGGAATTGCAACATTAGTTGGTACGCCTCCTAACTTATCCTTTGCTCGAATTTTTCAGATCATGTTTCCTTCAGCTCCTGAAATAAGCTTTTCAACATGGTTTATTTACGCGCTACCAATTAGCTTTATCTTTTTTATAATTACATGGGGATATTTATACATGATATACAGACCTAAGAAATCGCTTAAGACGTTAAAGCAAGTTAATTTTAAGCAGCAGTATAAAGAATTGGGTTTAGCAACATATGAGCAAAAGGTTGTAGGTGTAATTTTTATAGCTTTAGCATTATTATGGTTAACCAGAGCAGGTATAGCTATTGGAGGTTTTAATATTCCTGGTTGGAGTAGTTTATTTTCATCTCCATCATATATTAATGATGGCACTGTTGCAATTGCATTGTCTATAATACTATTTGTAATTCCATCAAAAAATAAAAAAGGAAAACGGATTATGGACTGGGTAACTGCATCAAAAGTTCCATGGAATATTGTACTGCTTTTTGGTGGAGGATTTGCTTTGGCAAGTGCGTTTAAAGAATCGGGGTTGTCAATTTGGGTAGGTGAACAACTGAGTAGTGTAGGTGGTTTGCACCCGATAGTAATAATTGCAGTTATTGCCATGACTATGACTTTTTTAACTGAGCTAACATCAAATACTGCTACTACTGAAATGCTATTGCCGGTTCTTGCTGGTCTATCTGTAACTATTAACGTAAACCCACTATTATTTATGTTACCTGCCACTATCAGCGCATCGATGGCCTTTATGCTTCCGGTTGCAACTCCACCAAATGCTATAGTTTTTGGATCAAATAAAATAACTGTAATGGAGATGGCTAAGACAGGAATTGTCTTAAATTTACTAGGCGTTATAGTTATTACATTAGTAACATATTTTTGGGGATCCTGGGTGTTTGGAATCGAGCTTGGTGTTATGCCATCGTGGGCTGTTATGGGTCAGTAGTAGTTTGGTTGCCAGTTTCTAACAAAGTAGTTGACTGCTAGAGATTATAACTCCCAAAAATAGAACAGACTTATAATAGAACGATTTTGAAAAAATTAACTAATCAAAATAAAGCTTATTTATTTGCATTGTTGGCAGTGTTATTCTGGTCTACAATGAGTTCAGCATTTAAAATAACTTTACGCTATATTGCATTCGACCAACTACTACTATGGTCTTCCTTATTCGGAGCTATTACTTTAGTATTAGTAAACCAATTGGGCAAAAAACCATTAATTTTTAAATGCATTTCCAGAAAAGAATTATTAGCATCGGCGGTAATGGGGTTTTTTAATCCATTTTTATATTATCTGGTCCTCTTTAAAGCATACGAACTACTCGAGGCTCAAATTGCAGGAACTCTTAACTATACATGGCCAATTGTACTTGTGATTTTATCTATATTTTTATTGAAACAGCGAATCAGTACCTGGAGCATAGTAGCAATTTTAATTAGTTTTTTTGGAATAGTAACAATTAGTACTCATGGTAACTTCATAGCACTTGGGGAATCTTCCAGCACCTTAGGAATTGTGCTTGCCGTTGGTAGTGCACTGTTCTGGGCTTATTACTGGATATTGAATATGAAGGATAGTAGGGAAGAAACAGGAAAAATATTCTTAAACCTTGTTTTTGGTTTTGTTTATATTTTAACGTATTCATTGTTTACATCTGAACAAATTTCATTTCCTACCGGTTATGCTTTGATTGGCAGTATTTACATTGGAATATTTGAAATGAGTCTTACGTTTGTTATTTGGTTATTAGCATTAACAAATTCAGAAAATACAGCAAAAGTCAGTAACCTTATTTATTTATCACCATTTATTGCCTTGTTTTTCATTAGGTTTACTGTTGGTGAAGAAATTCATTTTTCTACTTTTATTGGTTTGATTTTCATTGTTGGCGGAATATTGCTTCAGCAGTTTACGAGGAAGAGAGTATAAGTACGAAATAACATTTAAGGTAAATTTAGGTGTAGGGTGATCTAACTAATAAATTAAGTATTTTCCTGATTTCATTATATTTTCTATTTCTTGTTAAATTTTCATTGATAAATATCAATGACAAGTAACAAATTTTCTTTACTTTTATTTTTTCAAAAAACAAAATAAATGTACCCTCGAATAAGTGATTTTTTTAATGATGTTTTCGGAACAGATATTAATTTACCAATCCAAAGTTATGGTTTCTTCCTTGCGACGGCCTTTCTTGTAGCAGCTATGCTATTGAGTTATGAATTAGCCAGAAAAGAGAAAGCTGGATTAATAAAATCAACAATTAAAAAAACTCTTGTCGGTAAACCGGCATCTATATCTGAACTAATAATAACATTTATTATAAGTTTTTTTGTAGGATACAAAATAAGTGGTATAGTTCTCGATTACGATTTAATGGTGGCTAACCCTCAAGATTTTATCTTTTCATCCGAAGGATCGTTAGTAGGAGGGTTAATATTAGCAGTAATATTCACTATCTATCAATATTATTTCAAGAACAAACAAAAACTTCCTGTTCCTGAATGGAAGGAGGTTGAAGTTCATGCAAAAGAACAGGTATGGCCTATTGTTTTTATTGCAGTTATTTTTGGCATTGTTGGAGCAAAAATATTCCACCAGCTTGAAAATCTGGATGAGTTTATGCGTGATCCCATGGGTTCTATTATGTCGTTCAGTGGCCTTACTTTTTATGGTGGGTTTATTGTTGCAGCTTTTGCAGTAGGTATTTACGCACAAAAGCGCAATATTGCATGGCAACATATTGCTGATAGTTTAGCTCCATCATTGATTATAGCATATGGTATTGGAAGAATTGGCTGTCAGGTTTCTGGTGATGGTGACTGGGGGATAGTAAATAATATGATGCAACCAGGCTGGTTATCTTTTTTACCTGAGTGGGTTTGGGCTTATAATTATCCTCACAATATCCTAAATCAGGGTATTCCAATTGTAGGTTGTGCCGGACCACATTGTTTTCAGCTTGCTGAGCCGGTTTTCCCAACACCAATTTACGAAACAACCATGTCGCTAATAATATTTGCAATACTATGGTCTTTAAGAAAAAAGTTAAGGATACCTGGTTCCCTTTTTGCAATTTATCTTATGTTTAACGGAGCCGAACGATTTTTAATTGAGAAAATCAGAGTTAACAATATTTTCGACTTTATTGGAATGAAGGTTACTCAGGCTGAAGTTATTTCTGTTTTAATTTTTATAATAGGTCTTATATTTCTAATTTATCTAAATGTTAACAATAAGAGAAAAATGATTGAATGATAGATGTATAAATACTATAATAAATGAAATAAACAACTGTCATACATTCACTCATTTAATCATTTACTCATTCCCCCATTCATACCTTAAAAAATGAATCTTGAACTCATAACTAAAAAAGTAGTAAGCCTAACTAAGGTTGTTGGTGATTTTATTAAACAGGAAGTAGATAAACTTGATAAGGTTGATATTGAAGAAAAAGGAATCCACAATCTTGTTACTTACGTAGATAAAGAGTCGGAAAAACGACTTGTAAAGGAATTGGGAATAATATTGCCAGAAGCAGGTTTTATTGCTGAAGAAGATGCTAGTTTAGCAAAATCAGAACAGTTTAACTGGGTAATTGATCCACTTGATGGAACTACAAATTTCATTCATCGTATTCCTCTTTATGCCATATCAATTGCTTTAATGAATAAGGATGAAGTAGTACTAGGTGTTGTTTACGAAATAAATTTGAACGAGTGTTTTTATGCATGGAAGAATAGCCCTGCCTTTTTAGATGGAAAAGAAATCCATGTTTCTAATACTGATAAACTGGATAATTCTCTTCTGGCAACCGGGTTTCCATATTACGATTATTCATTACTTGATCCTTATCTAAATTTGTTTAAAGATCTAATGCGTACCAGCCGTGGAGTACGAAGACTTGGTTCAGCAGCTGTTGATCTGGCATATGTTGCCTGTGGGCGGTTTGAGCTATTTTATGAATATGGTTTGCAATCGTGGGATGTTGCAGCCGGATCATTGTTAGTTAAACAGGCAGGTGGTAAAGTAAGTGACTTTAGAAATAATGACAACTATATTTTTGGTAAGCAGTTAGTTGCTTCCAACGAACTTACCCACAATGAATTCATGAAAAAGATTAATATTTTTTTTGGGGCTAATCTTGAACTTTAAATCAGCAAGTTTTATCTCAGCTATTAGTCAAAGTGAAAATCACACACTTATTTTTTGTATAATTGTAAGTTAATAGAGAAATATATTTATGGCAAAAAGCAAGCAAAAAGATATAGAAAAAGATAGTCCGTATCGTAGTCTGTTTAAGGCAATTAGCTGGCGACTTATAGCCTCTGGAGCTACCTTTATTGTAAGCTTTACTATTTTTACTCAGGCAACAGAAACTGCTTTTAAAGATATTATTGGAGCTGTTTCGCTTATTACTGCCGTAGATATTGTTGTAAAGCTTATTTTGTATTACCTGCACGAAAGATTGTGGACAAATATTGTTTGGGGTAAATACTGGAGAAGGCAAGCTTTAATTCTCAAATTAAAGAAACATAAAAAAGAAAAAGCAAAAAGATCAATATCATGAAAACCAGTAAGGAAATATCCATACTAACATTTTTCTTATTATTATTTGCATCCCTCGGATTATTTGCTGACTCTATAGTTAATAACCAAATAATAAAAGTATATCGTTTTAATATTGATGAGATGATTGCTCCTCCGGTGTGGCGAACTACTAAAATTGCCATTGAAAATGCAAAAGAGCATGATGCTGATTTGATAATAATCCACATGAATACATATGGTGGAATGTTGGATGCTGCCGATTCAATTAGAACAAAAATTCTTGATTCACAAATTCCGGTATATGTATTTATCGACAAAAATGCAGCATCAGCCGGAGCTCTTATTTCTATTGCTTGCGACAGTATTTATATGGCTCCCGGAGCAAGTATAGGAGCAGCTACCGTTGTTGATCAGGAAGGTAAAGTTTTGCCTGATAAATACCAATCGTATATGCGATCGATGATGAGATCTACAGCAGAGGCAAAAGGTCGTGATCCTGAAATTGCTCAGGCTATGGTTGATCCAAAATTATATGTTGCCGGAATAAGTGATACAGGTCAGGTGTTGACCTTTACTGTATCTGAGGCTATTGAAAATAACTTTTGTAGAGCTGAAGTTATCGACATGAACGAACTTATGCAACATGCAGGTTATGAGGATTATGAATTTATTGATCATAAGATTTCAGCAACCGATAAAGCAATAGGATGGCTTATTAATCCTATGATAAGCGGAGTGTTGATAATGGTAATTATAGGCGGGATTTATTTTGAATTCCAATCACCGGGTATTGGGTTTCCTATTGCAGCATCCATATTAGCAGCATTACTATATTTTGCCCCACTTTATTTAGAAGGGTTAGCCAATAATTGGGAAATATTACTTTTTGTTGTTGGGCTAATATTGCTTGCTGTTGAAATTTTTGCAGTACCCGGTTTTGGAGTGATAGGATTACTAGGAATTATTTTTATAATTACAGGGCTTACTCTTAGTATGGTAGGGAATGTTGGCCCTGGATTTTTTGACATTGATACTACCGGTATTGTTGGAGCATTTCTGGTGGTTATTATTGCTTTCTTCCTGGCTGTATCTGGCTCATTAATATTAAGCAAGCAAGTATTTACAACAAATGCCTTTGGTCATCTTGCCCTTGATAAAGTACAGGATGCTAAGGAAGGATACACATCTGCGTCAAAGCAGTACACTAGTATGGTAGGAAAAAGTGGAGTTGCTTATACTGTGCTTCGGCCTGCAGGTAAGATAATGATTAATGATGAGCTTTTTGATGCCACTGCCAGATCAGGGATGATTGAAAAAGGAGAGGAGATTACTGTTTTTGGATATCAAAACGCACAGCTGATTGTTGATAGGGTTTAGCTAGTTTTGATCCCTAAGTTTGCATAACCATCAATGACCATGAATGACCATCAATGACCATGAATCACAACCAATGACCATGAATGACTAATTATCTAATGTCCAATGACTAATAGCAACCGAATATGTCTTGTCCAAGATGACATCACAAAACTAAAAGTTGATGCCATTGTAAATGCTGCTAACAGCAAGCTTGCCGGAGGGGGAGGAGTAGATGGGGCTATTCACCGTGCTGCCGGGACTGATCTTCCTGTAGCTTGCAGAAAACTCAATGGATGCCTAACCGGTTCAGCAAAAATAACATCGGGATTTAAGTTACCTGCAAAATTTATAATTCACACAGTTGGTCCTGTTTGGAGGGGTGGCAATTCAAATGAGGTGCACCTTCTGGAGAGTTGTTATCGTACAAGCCTTGAAATAGCTAAACAAAATAATATCAAAACCATTGCATTTCCAAATATAAGTACTGGTATTTATGGTTTCCCTAAAGATAAGGCTGCTAAAATTGCAATTGCTGCTGTTAGTGAATTTCTTGAAAATCAAAGGTTACCTGAGCAAGTAACGTTTGTTTGTTTTGATGATGAAAACTACAATATATATTCTGAATTGTTGACAAATAAATAGTTGATAACCCTTAACTTATTTACTTTCACTAATTAAATAAATCCCATCATCTTCAATCCTAATTAGTTTTTGTTTGTATAATGAGCCAATAGCCTTTTTAAAGGTTTTTTTACTCATTTCCAGTTTCGCCAATATTACTATTGGATCGCTTTTATCGGTGAGATTTAAGAATCCATTATTATCCTTCAAACTATCCAGAATCTTTTTTGTATTGGGCTCAACATTACTGTAGCCTTGCTTTTGCAGACTTACATCAATCTTATTATCCGGTCTTATATTTTTAATATATCCTGTAATTCTTTCGCCCGGTGTAACTGCCTGAAAAAGTTCATTATCATATAATAGTCCTTCGTGTATATTGTTGATAATAACATTTATGCCGATGTCGGTCGAATTACAAATTAACAAATCAACTTCCTCTCCTTCTTTAACTGATATCTCGTTTTTTTCTAATACGCGATTTGTTTTACTGGTAGCTGCCAGCCTTTGTGTTTTCTCATCTAAATATAGATAAACAGGATAGCTACTCCCTACCTTCATTTTTGAAGCTTGTTCTGAATACGGAACCAATAAGTCTTTTTCAAGACCCCAATCTAAAAATGCTCCAACAGGGTTTACATCTATAACCTCTAATACAGCAAATTCATTTAACAACACATATGGCTGTTCAGTAGTGGCAGTTAATCTATCCTCGGAATCTTTAAATACAAATACTGATATTTCGTCGCCCGGTTTCATCCCTGTAGGAACATATTTGTTGGGTAACAATATTTCGGTATTCTCATTATCAATAAGATAGTAACCATTTAAAGTTCTTCGTTTAGCTGATAATAAATTAAACTCTCCTATTTTCATTGCAATATATCTTTGTGAGAAGTAGATGGCAAAATTAGTGTTATTTCATTAGAAAGTTATGTGGATACTAAAGCTAATTTCTCGATCTTCTTCAAGGTTCTCAATGATTTGGATCTTACACCAGCAGTAGCATTTGGTAGCAACAATTCAATCATAAGTTTTAATTCATTCAGCAACTCGGGTTCGTTTTTTGAAAGATTATAAAAAATATCAATGGAATAAATTATAGAAGCAACAGATGAACTTGTGTTTAGTAATATTTTGGATGTAAAATCCAATAGACTCCCATAATAGGACTCAGGAACATGAGAATATGCAAGAATGTATAATAAATTACGCTGAATAGCAACACTCTTAATTTCAGGGAGTTTTGTTATTATAATTTGGAAATAATCGTCGAATAGACATTTTTCTTTTTCATGAATAAACCGTAATGGCCAGGCAGCTCGTCGTGAAAGGGGTTCTTCCTCGGCAAATATTATTTTCATTAATTCATCAAGCAAACTGGGCTTTTGGATAATAATATCAGCAATCAATACTGCCTGAGCACGCGAATGCTCTGCCATTATAATTTCAGATAAACTCATTATTAATCTTCTAGCAACTTGATATTGGTCTTATTCATAAGTCTGTAAACTGGATATGGGTAATATGCTGATCCCCATTGAGGAGCCAAATAACGATCAAAATAATTCCATTTTAGCAAACCATCATTAGCTTTTGGTTCAAGAAGTGAGGCAACTAACGTTCCAAGTTTTTGCCCGGTAAAAACTATATAAGTTCCTGCATCGAATTCTTTTTCTTCTGGAATATAATTACCTTTGATATTATTAGTGTAGTGTCCCTGATTGAGCCTTTTTGAGCCTTTTAGTTCATCTATTTTGAATCTCTCCACCTGTAACCTGGTGTTTTCTTCCAGTTTTGAAATCCTTATTCCATGTTTTTTTAGTGTTGAGATTAACTGGGGGTCTGAAACTGTAATCAAGTAGGCATACGGAAATTTTGTGCTTTTTGTAGCGTAATAGTCAGCAATATATGGAATGGTTACCGTTTTCTTACGATCGCTTTTCTTATACCGCCAATATCCCTTTACACCGGGAATTGTATCTGTTTCGAACGCCTTTATGGTGATTGACTTGGGAATGGGTTTGCCCTCGTATTCAATGGCAAAAGAGTCTGCTAAAGCAGGTGAACGCCCACGATCTATTGTAGCTTGATCTGCTTTTGTTAGCAGGTCATCAATTTCAGTTTTGTTATCTGATGCAAATTCCAATATTGTGTTCAGCAAATAATAACATCCCCAAACCCTAGTTTTGAAATCAGCATAAACGTAGTTTTCATCTAGAATTGCCAAACGGTTTCTAATGCCTATATAATTTACAATATAGCGGGGTTCGCTAGCATAAGAAATCCATCCTTTCTCCATATTCAACCTGTCAATAAATTCTCCATAAAAAATATTTTCCACATCATATTTACCCCATAGTTTCCTATGGACTTCAGGCATCATATCATCCTTCATATAATTAATTAAGCTCCTGTCTCCATTTGGATTCATCATCCATGTATATGTAATTGGCTCTTCGTGAAATGAACCATTAGTCGTGTGGAGGTCAACAGTAATAGCCGGATCCCAGTAATTCAATATGTTTTCAACAACACCTATAATTTCGGGTGTTTCTAGTTTCATGGCATCCCTGTTAAGGTCAAGGTGCTGACCATTATATCTAACACCTACTCCATTAATTGGTCCATTCTGATTAGTTCTGTTTTTTGTGCTGAACTTCTCATTTCCATCAGGGTTAAGTATTGGTACAATTAGTAAAACTACATTTTCCATAATGTCAGATGTAGGGTTTTTAAGAAGTTCTCTGGCAAGCATTTGTGTAGCTTCTTTTCCTTCAACTTCTCCGGCATGAATATTAGCTTGAATATAAACCACAATACGATTTCCAACTTGACTAGGGTTTTGTGGTAATGGGTTTGCAATAATCATCAAAGGGATATCTCTACCCTCAAAAGATCGGGCTATTGTATCTATCTTAATATACGGAGAATCGTTATCAAGTTTAGCTATAAAATCCATAACATCAGAATAGGTTGATGTGGAACTATAATTTGAATTTTCTGCAACTGTTAACAATTCTGATTGTCCAAAACCAAACGAATTGATAATCATAACAATTATAATAATTAATATACTTTTTTTCATGTGTTTAAAATTTATGTTTTTATTGGTGTGGTTTAACTCTCATGAAAAAAATAATCATTTTCTGGTGTTAATAAATAATGATTATTTACATGTTTGTTTTATTACTCTTTTTATGTTTACAAATCTAAGTAAAGTAAATATGATAGACAGCTATCAATGATAAAATATTTTATCAGATGAATATTGTACCTAAAAATTCACTAAATTTGAACTCAACAAAAAAATAAATTTAAGAACATATGAATTCATTAGAAGGATCGAAAACGGAACAAAATCTTCTCAAAGCATTTGCAGGTGAATCTCAGGCACGTATGCGCTATGATTATTTTGCAAGTCAGGCAAAAAAAGAAGGTGTTGAACAAATAGCAGCAATATTTACTGAGACAGCTTTAAATGAAAAAGAACATGCTAAGCGATTTTTTAAATTTCTTGAGGGAAGACCTGTTGAAATAACAGCAACTTATCCGGCTGGTAAAATTGGCACTACTATGGAAAATTTAAAAGCATCTGCTGAAGGAGAAAATGAAGAATGGACTGAGCTTTACCCTGAGTTTGCGCGTATTGCTGAAGAAGAAGGGTTTAAAGAAGTAGCAGTTGCATTTAAGATGATTGCCAAGGTTGAAAAAGCACATGAGAACAGGTTTACAAAACTATATAATAACCTTGACGAAGGACATGTTTTTGAAAGAGGTGAAAAAATAGTTTGGAAATGTCGTAATTGCGGATACCTGCATGAAGGTAAAAAAGCACCTCAAAAATGCCCGGCTTGTTTGCACCCGCAATCGTATTTTGAGATTAAAGAGAATAATTACTAAGATTGTATTTGATTAGTTTTGTAAAGATGTTTGAAAAATAACAAATCACAAAAAACAATTAGCAAATAAATTTCAATCTTCAAAGTTCAAATTCTAAAATAAATACTAGTTGGAGTTTTGCTAATTGTTATTTGATTTTTTTCACTTATCTATATTCTTTCATCATGCATGATGTATTTTCTATAATCCGTCAATCGCTTACGATAACACTTTTCGTATTGTCGATGATGCTTATTATTGAATACCTTAATGTGTTTTCAAAGGGTATTTGGAGTAATAAGCTTAGTACCAGTGTGTGGAAACAAATACTGTTGGCTGCACTACTTGGTATAATACCCGGATGTTTAGGAGCATATACAGCAGTTTCACTTTATATTCATAATGTTATTGGAACAGCGGCATTGGCTACAGCTATGATTGCCACTTCGGGTGATGAAGCTTTTTTCATGTTCTCAATTATTCCTGAAACAGCTATTTGGATTAACATTATTATATTCTTTATTGCAATTGCATCAGGGTTTGTTATAAATATTTTTTTGAAAAAAGATAGAGGCATTGTAAACTACCCCGAAAAGCACATGGAGGTACATGCCGACGAGGCAGAGTGCTTTTGTTTCAGTAAAAAAGATATTATTGCCAACTTTAACCCCATAAGTGCATTAAGAGTATGGCTGATTTTAATTCTGGGTAGTGCTTTGGTAGCCATACTATTTTTTACCGGACATGGTCACGAGCAACATGTAGAAATATTGTCGATGCCTGTATTAGAGCATGCACACCCTGAATGGATTAGAATAACTTTCATAGTAGTGTTAAGTATAACATTATTTATGGTGTTAACAGTAAACGATCATTTTATAGCAGGACATATACATGATCATATTATTAAAAAGCATTTTATACGAATATTTGCCTGGACATTTTTTACCTTGCTGATATTGCATTTTGTAAATCAATATCTGGATATTGAAAAAATAATTGGAGACAATGTATACGTTGTATTACTTATCGCAGTTTTAGTTGGCGTTATTCCTGAATCGGGGCCCCACTTGTTTTTTGTTATTCTATTTGCATCAGGTAACTTACCGTTAAGCATACTACTTGCGAATTCAATTGTTCAGGATGGACATGGAAGTCTGCCATTACTCGCCGAAACACGGAAAGGGTTTTTAATAATTAAGGGTATAAATATAGCGGTTGGTTTAATTGTTGGCGTTATTGGCTTATTGGTAGGTTTTTGATATAAAAGTCGGCACTTAAAGTAAAGCCAAACCTTGAGTGCGTGAACAAAAATTATCAATAATTTAAGTTATTCTAAAAATTAAGGTTACATTAGCCTTCCAAAAATTAGAAAAATGAAAAAAAGTTGGATAGTAATAATAATAATTGTATTGATTGGTTTTTTGACTTATAGCTGGGTTAAGGGCACATATAACAATATGATAACTCTAGGTGAATCGGTTGACAAACAATGGGCGGATGTTGAAAACGTATATCAACGACGTGCTGACCTTATCCCTAATCTTGTTTCAACTGTTAAGGGTTATGCTTCACATGAGAAAGAAACTCTTGAAGGCGTAATTAACGCACGCGCCAAAGCTACAAGTACTACAATAAATGCAGGGGAATTATCTCCTGATAAGATAGCAGCATTCCAGCAGGCACAAGATGGGCTGAGCAGTGCACTCTCTAAGTTGATGGTTGTTGTGGAACGTTATCCGGAACTTAAAGCAAATCAAAACTTTTTGGAGCTTCAGGCACAGCTTGAAGGTACTGAAAACCGTATTGCCGTTGAAAGACGCAAGTTTAACGAATCAGCCAGAAGCTATAATACATATATTAAATTATTCCCTAAAAATATGCTTGCCAATATGTTTGGCTTTGAAAAGAAACCATATTTTGAGGCGCAAAAAGGGGCTGAAACAGCTCCAAAAGTTGAATTCTAGTTGCTTTCATTTATAGTCATCTAATTTGTTATAACTTAATTTAACCTCATGAAAACTTCTGCAAAAAACTTCTTTAACAAAGAAGAAAAGATGGAGATTAGAAGAGCCATATTAAATGCTGAGCTTGATACTTCAGGAGAAATAAGAGTACATATTGAAAATGATTGTAAAAATGAGGTTCTCGATAGGGCATCGTTCTTATTCAGCAAATTAAATATGGATAAAACAGAACTCCATAATGGTGTGCTTTTTTATTTAGCAATTTATAGCAAGAAGTTTGCTATTATAGGTGATTCAGGGATTAATAAAGAATTACCTGAAAATTTTTGGGAAGAAATAAAATCTTCAATAACGGAAAAGTTTATAAGAGGTGCATATATTGAAGGCTTAACTGAAGGAATTTCAAAGGCGGGAGAAAAATTAAAGAAACATTTCCCCCATCATATTAATGATATTAATGAGTTACCTGATGAAATTTCGTTTGGTAAATAATAGTAAATTGTATGTGATTATGATAATGAATAAACATGCTGGAATATCCCTAATAACCTTTTTGCTCCTATATTCTTTTGTTTTAACAAATGTCTTGGGACAATCAATACCTGATAGACCTGTTCCACCACGTCTTGTTAACGATTTTGCAAAAATACTCACTCAACAAGAAGTAGCTACTCTAGAACAAAAATTAGTAAGGTTTAACGATACCACATCAAATCAAATTACGATTGTAACAGTTAATTCACTCGATGGATTAACTCCCTCTATGTTTGCTTACGAAATAGGAGCAAAATGGAGTGTAGGACAAAAAAGATTTGATAATGGAATAGTTGTGCTTGTTAAACCTAAGTTAAGCTCATCTGATAAAGGTAAAGTATATATTGCAGTAGGTTATGGGCTTGAACCGGCTATTCCTGATGCAATTACTAAAAGAATTGTAGACAATGAAATGATTCCATATTTCAGGAATGATGATTATTATGGAGGAATAAATCAAGCTACAAATGTATTGATGAAACTTGCCTCAGGAGAAATATCGGCTGATGGTTACAAAAAACAAACAGGAGCGCCTGGCATATTTTCACTTATCCCCTTCGTAATAATTATTATAATCATTGTTTTGATTAGAAAGAGTGGAGGAAAGTCGCAGGGAATTGGTAGATCGAATAATTCATTATGGACGGCTTTATGGCTTGGAAGCATGATGAGTAATAGTGGTTCAAGTTCAGGAAGTTGGGGCAATTTTTCAGGAGGAGATTCCGGCTTCGGTGGTGGCGGCGGCTTCGGAGGTTTTGGTGGTGGCAGCTTCGGTGGCGGTGGTGCCGGCGGTAGCTGGTAAAATGATGATAATTAGCAAAAGGGCGAGAGAGCGAAGGGGCGAAAAGGTGAAAATGAGAAACCTATTCCCCCTTAGCCCACTCGCTCTTTTTTTATACCTTTGCAAATAAATATTTGGTACGTGGAAATTGTAGATAAATTAGAGGTTATTAAAAATCGTTGGGAGGGAATCGCTGAGCAGATGAGTGATCCTAATGTAATTTCAGATATGAAACGATTTGTTAAACTCAACAAGGATTATAAAGAACTCGAACCTCTGGTAACTGCTTATAAGAAGTATAAATCAATTATTGCCAATATTGAAAATGCCAAAGAAATACTTGATACAGAGAAAGATGCTGATTTTAGGGAAATGGCCAAGGAAGAATTGGATGAATTAGGTCCTCAAAAAGAAGAGCTCGAAGAAAAAATAAGAATGTTGCTAATTCCCAAAGATCCTCAGGATTCGAAGAATGCAATTATGGAAGTGAGGGCAGGAACAGGTGGTGATGAAGCAAGCATTTTTGCAGGTGACCTTTTTAGAATGTATCAGAAATTCTGCGAAAGCAAAAAGTGGAAATTAAATATTACAAAAGTTAACGAAGGTACAGCAGGTGGATATAAGGAGATAGTTTTTGCCATTACCGGAAATGGTGCTTATGGAATAATGAAATTTGAATCGGGTGTACATAGGGTACAACGAGTTCCTAAAACTGAAACACAAGGAAGGGTTCATACTTCAGCAGCATCAGTTGTGGTATTGCCTGAGGCAGAAGATTTTGACGTTGAACTCCTTGATAAAGACATTAAAAGAGATACTTATTGCTCATCTGGCCCAGGTGGTCAGTCGGTTAACACAACATATTCAGCAATACGGCTTACACATATTCCTACCGGAATTGTTGTCACCTGTCAGGATGAAAAATCACAGATAAAAAACCTTGCCAAAGCAACTAAGGAGCTACGGAACAGACTCTACGATCTGGAGTATACAAAATATCTCGAAGAAATGTCGGGGAAACGTAAAACCATGGTTTCAACCGGCGATCGTTCAGCAAAAATTAGAACATACAACTGGCCGCAAGGGCGGGTTACCGATCATAGAATCAACCTTACTCTTTATAATTTGCCTGCAATTGTTGATGGTGATATTCAGAATATTATTGAAAAATTACAGATGGCTGAGAATGCGGAGAAGTTGAAAGAAGAGGTTTAGTTACCAATGATTAAATGATTAAATGATTAAATGATTGAATGGTTGAATGATTGAATGGTTAAATCATACAATATTCAACTTTCAACTCTAAACTTTAAACTTTCAACTTTCTACTCTAAACTTTAAACTTTCTACTCTAAACTTTCAACTCCAAACTCAAAACTACCCATAATATGAACCGTAAAGAGCTTTTCAGGATAATCCAAAAAAAGAAGTCATTCCTTTGTGTGGGTCTTGACACTGATATCAATAAGATTCCGGCACATTTGCACTCAGCAGAAGATCCTGTTTTTGAATTTAACAAACAAATTGTTGATGCAACACATGAGGCTGTGGTTGCTTATAAACCTAATCTTGCGTTTTATGAATCACTTGGTGCAAAGGGTTGGGTAAGTCTTGAAAAAACTGTAAATTATATCAGATCTATTACTTCGGATATATTTATCATTGCTGATGCAAAGCGTGGTGATATTGGAAATACTTCGGCCATGTATGCCCAAACTTTTTTCGATACATATGATTTTGATGGAGTAACACTTGCTCCTTACATGGGACTTGATACAGTTTCTCCATTTCTTGAGTTTAAAGAAAAGTGGTCGATAATACTTGCTCTTACATCTAACAAAAGCGCATCCGACTTTCAATATATTGAGGATAAAAATAATAAGCCACTTTTTGAGAACGTATTAAAAACGGCTAAGAATTGGGGAACAAACGATCAGATTATGTTTGTTGTTGGAGCCACTAAGGCTGAAGCTCTGCAGGGCATTCGCAAAATTGTTCCTGATAATTTTCTGCTTGTTCCCGGTGTTGGAGCACAAGGTGGTAGTCTTGAAGAAGTAGCAAAATACGGAATGAATAACCATTGCGGCTTACTCGTAAACTCATCACGTGGAATTATTTACGCTTCCCAAGGAAAAGATTTTGCAATTGTTGCAGGTGAAAAAGCTGTTGAATTACAGCAGCAAATGGAAATTCACCTGAAGAGCTTTGGCTTGATTTAATTTTATCCTTCCAGAGTCAAGATGACCTGGAAGAGTTAAAATTAAATAATCATTATCAAAGAAACTCTTCCATGTCCAAAAGGACTCTGGAAGGTTTATTAAACCCCCTCAATCACAGTTGTCCAACCATATTTATCTTCTAATTCAGCTTCCTGAATTCCCCTTAAGGTAATATATAGTTTTGTTGAGTAAGGTCCGGCTACGTCTCCATATTCGTATGTTACATCATTAACTCTGTCGTAAATTTTTGAAATTGGGCTAATTATGGCAGCTGTACCACATGCACCAGCTTCTTCAAATGTTGCCAGCTCTTCAATTGGTACTCTACGCCGTTCAACTTTCAGACCTATGTCTTCTGCAATTTTCTCAAGACTCATATTTGTAATTGAGGGCAATATACTATCAGATTGTGGTGTAATGTATTTACCATCTTTAATACCAAAGAAATTGGCTGGGCCAGCCTCATCGATATATTTTTTCTCAAGAGCATCTAAAAATAATACAGACGCAAATCCATCCTTATGAGCTCTTATAGCCGGAACCATACTGGCAGCATAATTACCACCTACCTTAATACTTCCTGTTCCCAGTGGTGCGGCACGGTCATAATCTCTTACAACTTCAATGGGTACGGGTTTAAAACCTTCCTTAAAGTATGGGCCAACAGGAGTTGTAAATACCATAAACATATATTCTTCGGCGGGTTTTACACCAACTTGAGGTCCACTACCAAATAACAATGGGCGTAAATAAAGTGTTGCACCTGTTCCATATGGTGGAATATATTTTGCATTGAGTTCAATTGCTTTTGTTATAGCCTCCTTAAATATTTTTTCAGGTACTTTAGCCATCATAATGCCGTCGGCTGAACGAGCCATGCGTTTTGCATTCTCTTCCCATCTGAACAAACGAACTTTCCCGTCTTTTCCACGATATGCTTTCAAACCCTCAAAAGCTTCTTGTCCGTAATGTAAAGCCGTTGCAGCCATATGAATATTAATAGTTTCCTCCGAGGTTATTTCCAACTCACCCCAGCTACCATTTCTATAGTAACAACGAACATTATAATCTGTTTTTCTATATCCGAAAGGAAGATTTTCCCAGTCAATATTTTTAGAAGTATTCATAATTAATTGTTTAAAATAAAAATGCTAATTTACGGATATTTCTAAATATAAGATTAACTTGTCAATAATCTTCTTTCATAGTAACAAGCTGGTTACAAACAGTATGCTGCTGGGTGAAGGATTAAAGTTGTAAAAAGTGAATAATTTATTTTCAATCTAAATTATATCTTACCCATTATTTGACATAATAATATTGATATTTTGGCATGGTTATAGAATAATTTGCATTTTATTCAGTTTAAATATAATCTTTATATTTTTGTAAAATATTACGATCTCTGATAATATGAACCAACCTTATAATTCGATAAAAATAGCCATTTACATAATCTTACTTGTTTTGGCAGCTTCTTGTAGCCCTGAAAAAAAGTTGGCCATGGAGTTTGTTACAAAAGCAAAAACAAAGAGCATACTAGTTTTAACTCCTGATTATTTGTATAAAACAAATCTCAAAACTTATATAATGGATTCGCTTGGTATTGCCGATGATGAAAAAAAAGATTCACTATTATTGCTTCATAGCTATTTTTTAGTTGATCTAAATGATTCATTATTTATTGCAAACTATGTATTGGGATATACTAAAGCACTAGGTAAATTTGGGATAAGGGTTTTTGAACAAGATGAGACTGAGCAGTTTTTAAGGATTGATTCTAACAGTTATCAGGTTAATATAGCACAAATTGAGTTGGAAGAAACTCTATACACTTATCGTGATGAAGAAATGATTTATGATAAATATTTCTATCATGACCATAACCTAAATGCAGTTTATGTTAATTCATGGCTTGAGATAAACAGCTTTGATGATAATACTTCAAAACAACATCTCTATTTTACTTCTGACATGATTACGGATATTGCTGATGGAGCATTTGATTATGATATTTTTAGCAATAAAGTTAGATATATGTACAATATTGATTCCTTAAAGCTAGATGTGCTGTATGATTTTGCATATCGGCTTGGAAAAGAATATGCAGCTTATACTTATGATTTATTGCTGAATGAAGAGTTGGACAAAAAGATAGACTCCAGTGTGCGAAGCAAAAATTATTGGCGCTATGATCCAATAAATCATATTTTCTATCCTGCAACAGATGACAGGTTACAACCGATTAATGAATAACAAACTCAAAATTTGAAAAGCTAAAGGGGCAAGGGAGCAAAAACCTAAACTATACAAATAAATATCCAAAACCATCTTTTATTGACCTATACGACTTGGATACCGCCTTGCTTGCATTAACCTTATTCATCCATACAGCATCGCTAATATCTTCTTCAATCTGTGGAATAGGAATAGTATTCTCCTTGGTATTCATAAAAAACCAATAAGTCTTTTTAAGTAACCACTTGCCTTTTTGGTTATAAATGTGAAAAGTATCAGGTAATTGACCAATAATTTCAATATTCTTTAAGCCCGTTTCTTCACGAACTTCACGTACTGCAGCTTCGGAAGTTGTTTCTCCTTTATCAATCTTTCCTTTAGGCAAATCCCAGATTCCAAGTCGCTTTATTAATAAATATTCTGATTTTTGGTTTTTTACAACACCTCCTGCTGCTTCAATAAATGTATGTTCGTTGCAAAAATCTTTAAACATGGTTTCAATGTTATATCCATGCAAATAAATATCATAATCATAACCATTATTGTGTAGTGATCCCACCAGCTTGACTATATCAGTTTTATTGGTTACTTCAATATTTACTGAACTTGTAGTAGCATCCACAAGCTTATTGTTAAAACTAATTGCAAGGTCATTAAAATAAGCGGTAGTCATATTTCGTCAGTAATATCTTATATTAAAATAGCAAATTTATAAAATATCAGATATCCGAAAAAACCAGTAATTAGTTACAACCAATTAATAACTTTTGAATGTATTTTTTACTTTACTTTGTACTATAGTTTGTAATAAATAGTGCCTTAAAACAATATGTATGAATAGAAATATTACTCAAATCAAATCAATATCAGTGAGTTCAATAATATTAACTCTTCTGATTGCACTAATTATAATTCCATCATCATTATTTGCGCAAAAGCAAAATGGTGATCTTAAGTATATGCATAACGAAACTCCTGACGACCCTTATCTTCCAATGCTACCCGAGGATACCAAAACATCTCCAGCGTATTGCTATAGGAGTAGTAACTTCTTTACTGCTCAGGTTAATGTTGACGAAAATGGAGAAAATATACTTGGTGATGCGGCAAATGAACCTTCAATTGCAATTGACCCTACGAATCCTGACAGGATTGTTATTGGTTGGAGACAGTTCGATAATGTGCTAAGCAACTTCAGACAAGCCGGTTATGGCTATTCAACTGATGGTGGACAAACATGGACAGCTCCTGATCCTATTGATGCAGGTGTGTTTCGTTCCGATCCTGTATTGGATTTTGATGTTTATGGAAACTTCTATTACAATAGTCTTACAAAAGATGCTAATAGCAACTATTGGTGTGATGTTTACAAAAGTGATGATGGCGGGGCAGAGTGGGATAATGGAACTTATGCTTATGGGGGAGATAAACAATGGATGCGAATAGACCGGACGGATGGAATTGGTAATGGAAATATATACGCTTTTTGGAATCCAAGCTATTCATCATGCGAACCCGGTTCATTTACACGTTCAACTGACGAAGGTGCCAGCTATGAAGATTGTGATGAAGTTCTAGGAGATCTTGTTTGGGGTACATTGGCAGTTGGACCTGATGGAGAACTTTATACAGTTGGAGCATATAGTTGGTCAAATATAGCTGTATCAAAATCCACTACTGCTCAGAATCCTTTACATTCAACTACTTGGGAGCAGTCAACAATTGTTGATTTAAAGGGGTATCTAGATGGATGGATGCCAGTTAATCCTGCTGGTTTGCTAGGTCAGGCTTATATTGATGTTGATATATCGGATGGTGAAGGAAGAGGAAATGTTTATGTACTTGCTTCAGTTAAACGCAATAATGGAGACCCATGTGATGTAATGTTTGCAAGAAGTACTGATGGGGGAACAACATGGGATGATCCGGTTAGAATAAATACTGATTTATCACTTAGTTCATATCAATGGTTTGGCACTATGTCGGTTGCGCCTAATGGGCGTATTGATGCAGTATGGCTTGATACACGTAATTCATTAAGTTCAAATATTTATATGTCAGAGCTCTACTACTCCTATTCAATTGATCAGGGGATTACATGGTCACAAAATGAGAGGCTTTCAAATGCGTTTGATCCGCATATTGGGTGGCCAAATCAAGAAAAGATGGGTGACTACTTTCATATGGTTTCAGATAATAATGGCGCACATCTTGCATGGGCAAATACACTAAACGGTGAGCAGGATGTATATTATGGATATATTAATCCATGGTTTGTTGGCATTGATGATGAAACAGTAAGCAATAACAACATTTCATTTTTCAATTATCCTAATCCTGTAAGTGATAGAACTACACTTAGATACGAACTTCACGAAAAGAATATGGTTGTAATTGAGATTTCCGATATCTATGGAAATATTGTCAAAGTTATTACAAACGATATAAAAGAAGTAGGGACACATAATACTGTGTTTGATGCAAGTAGTCTTAGCAGAGGAATATACTTTTGCAGACTTACTGTTGGATCAAAATCTGAGATCATCAAACTAACGTTAATCAAATAGCACTATAATATCAGAGTATATTTTTTGCGAATTACTTTTCAATCTAAGTTGTGCTAATTTAGGCTATTAACAAGTTTTTTATAATCCTGATAATTTAATTTTACATCTCATTTAATTATTACCTGGACTTTAAAAATATTTTCATTTTTCGGTTATATAATGGCAATCATTTTAGATAACCATCTGCTGTATTAAATTTATAAATTTATGTTGGTAATAGTAAAATATCAAAACTTGAAAGCAAATATGAAGATTTGGCCAATCCAAAAAACCAGTAGTTTGTTACAACCAATTAATAGCTTTGAATGTCTTTTTAAGTAACTTTGTAGCTGAAACTAGTTTGTGTAATTATAAAAATCAATGTTATGAATAAAAATACCCATCAAATTAATTTGTTATTAATAAGCATTTCGATATCTGTATTTTTAGCAATATTAATATCAATACCTGTTTCTTCAATTGCGCAAGAACGCAATGAGAATAATAGTTATATGCATAAGGAAGTACCAGATGATCCATATCTTCCAATGTTACCAGAGGATATGCAAACATCTCCGGCATACCAAAGTAGGGTTAACGGGTTTTTTACAACTCAGGTTAATGTAGATGAGGATGGTTATAACATATTGGGTGATGCCGCAAACGAACCTTCTATAGCTATAGATCCTACGGATCCCAATAGAATAGTTATAGGGTGGAGACAGTTTGATAATGTAAGTAGTAACTTCAGGCAAGCTGGTTATGGTTTTTCAGAAGATGGTGGGCAAACATGGGAATTTCCCGGATCGATTGATGAAGGAGTATTTCGTTCCGACCCCGTTCTTGGGGTTGATAATAATGGAAACTTTTATTATAATAGTCTTACGGCAAATGACAATGATGATTTCTGGTGTCATGTTTTTAAAACAGAAGAAGCTAGTTTTGATTGGGATGGTGGCACTTTTGCACAAGGAGGTGATAAACAATGGATGCAAGTAGATCATTCAGGTGGAGTAGGTAATGGAAATATTTATGCTGCGTGGAATGCATCTTACTCGATATGCTGGCCCGGTTCTTTTACTCGATCAACTGATGAAGGTGCTAGTTATCAAGATTGTGGAATTCTTGCTGGAAATCCTATTTGGGGAACACTTACTGTAGGACCTGATGGTGAAGTTTATGTTGTTGGAGCTGGTAACAGTGCCGGATTAGTTGTGTTGAAATCAATAACAGCACAACATCCTGATTCATCAATTATATGGAGAAATAGTGTTTATGTTGCTCTTGACGGTGGGCTAAGTGGCTGGTCACAGGTTAATCCTGCAGGGTTGTTAGGGCAAGCATGGGTTGATGTTGACAGATCGGATGGCCCGGGTAGAGGTAATGTTTATGTACTTGCCTCCGTTAACCGATATAGCAACTATGATCCCGGTGATGTTATGTTTTCAAGAAGTATTGATGGTGGACTATCATGGGAATATCCTACCAGAATAAATACAGATATTGATACATATCCATATGCATATCAGTGGTTTGGAACAATGTCGGTTGCCCCAAACGGACGAATAGATGCAGTATGGCTGGATACTCGTGATGCCCCGGTTGGTAATAGTGTTATGTCCGAACTATATTATTCCTATTCAATGGATCAGGGTGTTACATGGTCTGAAAACGAGAGACTTTCTGAGGCATTTAACCCACATGTGGGATGGCCAAATCAAGATAAGATGGGTGATTACTTTGACATGGTGAGTGATAATATCGGTGCACACCTGGCATGGGCAAATACAATTAATGGTGAGCAGGATGTGTATTATGGATTTATTAACCCTTTGCTTGTTGGGATTGAAGATAAAACCGAAAACAATACTCACCTATCATTTATTAATTACCCTAACCCTGTAAGCGATAAAACTACATTAAGATACGAGCTTCGCGAAAGTACCATGGTAGTTATTGAACTTTTTGATATTTATGGAAATACAGTTGATGTCATTACAAATCAAGTAAAGGAAGCAGGGATGCATAATACTGTATTTAACGTAAGTGGTATTGCCAGAGGAGTTTATTTTTGCAGACTTACGGCCGGATCATCATCAGAAACTATTAAAATAACCCTGATAAATTAGAGTAAAGCGCTTAATGATATAGATCTGTGATTGAATAGTTTATATATCACAACAACCTATTCCAAACTAGTTCAAGTCTTTTCTAGGCTGATGCGATTGCATAGCTAGAGCTGACTATTATTAAGATGTTGATATACCTTAATTTTTTTATACTTATTTTTCAATTCAAACTTTTCGTACGTTTGCCGCATGCTCTACAAAAAAGAAATTGCAGAAACAATAGCCTCACATTTGCTTGATATAAAGGCTATAAAACTTAATAATACAAACCCTTTTACCTGGGCTTCAGGGTTAAGGTCGCCAATTTATTGTGATAATCGCATTGCCCTTTCATTCCCCAAAATAAGAACGTTTATCAAAATGCAACTTACAGATTGTATTAAAGATAATTTTAGCAATGTGGATGTAATTGCAGGCGTTGCCACAGCAGGTATTCCGCAAGGTGCTTTGGTTGCTGAAGAGCTTGGATTACCATTTGTGTATGTCAGATCCTCAAATAAGGCTCACGGAATGACTAATAAAATTGAAGGTCACCTTGAAAAAGGTCAGACAGTTGTTGTAGTGGAGGATCTTATTTCGACAGGAAAAAGTAGTCTTGCAGCAGTTGATGCCCTCAGAGATTCAGGTGCTATAGTAGCTGGAATGGTTGCAATATTTACTTATGGGCTTAATATTGCAGAAAGAAACTTTGCAGAAAAAAACTGTAAACTAGTTGCCCTATCCAATTATAATGAAATGATACAAAAAGCAGTTACTGATAATTATGTAACTAAAGAAGATGAATTATCATTATTAGATTGGAGGAAAGATCCAAAAAAATGGAGTGAAGATAATGAGTAAATGATTAAATAATCAAAGGAGTAAATAATATTTAGTTTATACGGATTTACCCATTCCACATTCACTCATCAAAAATAAAAAAACATGAGAATAGAAGGAAAACCTGCCACAATTAATAAAGACATAGTTAGTGTTTATAATTTCTTAACTGACTTTAATAATTTTAAGGACTTAATGCCTGAGCAAATTACTAATTGGAAGTCTAGCAATGATTCGTGCTCATTTACAATACAGGGAATGGCTAGTATTAGTTTAACTTTTGCTGAAAAAACACCTCATTCTATAATAAATATTGTACCTGAAGGAAAAACCCCATTTAAATTTGGGCTTGTAATAAAACTTGATGAGCAAAACGAAAGTACTGTTGCTAAAGTTGATGTTGATGCTAATTTAAATCCAATGATGGCAATGATGGCAAAACGCCCCCTTGAAAATCTTGTTAATGTAATGGCGGGAAATATTAATGAAGCTATCGGGAAGTAGGAATTACACCAATTATATTTCATAATGACGTATAAGAAATTGGGTGATTTTTTTCATATACGAAGTCAAAAATCTTTGCATAGCCATAGTTATGGAAATATTTTTAGCTGAAGAATATGGGAAATCTGCCTTCCGCAGGCATGAAGGATCAATTTATATGCGACATTATGGGGTATATTTGGTATTGTTAATTATCGTGTTGTCATTGCGTGCACGTAAGATAATTAACAGATTAGCCTGATAATTTGGTAACTCGACATCATGTCAAGCTTTCACAGTTATTACTGATCATTTGTAAACTCAATCTCCTTAAACATATACTTTCTTTTTTCACCGCTTATTAATTCTACTATTAATCTGCCATAGTTGTCAATATCAATTATTTTGCCATTAAATTTGCTGTTTAAATCTGAAAAAATTGCCCATTCACCAAATCTGTAAAGATTATCAATATATACTGATTTTAATTGCGAGTGATTATTCTCGAATATAAATTTATCGTAGTTATTACCGATTTTGTCAAGTAACTTAGTTAACAATTTAACTAGATTTATCTGTTTCTGAGTATAATGAATTAGTGAGATAGGATTTGGAGCGTCAGAAAAGAATTTTTTTTGATTAACATTTATTCCGATACCTGCAATTGAATACTCAATTCTATCTCCTTTAATAAAGTTCTGAAATAATATGCCTGCAATTTTTTTATTATTAATATAAATATCATTGGGCCATTTTATTTTAACCAACTCATTATTAACATACTCTTTAATTAGTTCAATAATAGAGTTAGATACTAATTGAGTGAGAATAAACTGTTGAGAAGCATTTATCATTTTTGGCTCCAGAATAATGCTAATTAACAGGTTGCTATCAGGTTCGCTTTCCCAAAAGTTATCTCCCTGGCCTCTTCCTTGCTCCTGAGTTAATGTAAAAACTACATCACCCTCATGTAGTTTTCCATTTTCAATTTGTCGTTGAGCATAACTTACCGTTGAGTCAAGTTCTTGAATATTTATAATGTTAAATTTCATAAGCAATAAAATGCATTAACTAAGGGGCTGCTATTAATGCAAAAATACTCATTCTTCAGCAACAGCTAGTTAATGGTTAACAATTCACTTTTAACCAATTAATTACCATATATTTTGTACTTTTGCAGTTATAACTATAATTGATCGTATGCGGAGTAAAGCTGTAAAAGATGATGCAAAAAATATACTAAAGCAGGTTATAGCAGCAATGCAGGATAAAAAGGCCAATAAGATTATAAGCCTTGACTTAAGGAAGATTACTGACTCTGTATCACAGTATTTTGTAGTGTGTCATGCACGATCAACTACCCAGGTGGATGCAATATATAAAAACGTTATTGAGCTGGTACTAAAGAATTGCGATCTTAAACCATTCCACCTTGAAGGTTATGAAAATTCGGAATGGATTTTGATAGACTATTTCGACGTTGTTGTACACATCTTTCGTGAGGACATCAGAGAATTTTACAAATTAGAAGAACTGTGGGCCGACGCGGTGTTGAAAGAATATGAAAGCGACGACTAGGTTTTGAATTATTAATTTTACGACAGAATGGCAGAAAAAGATATAAATAAAAAACCGAAGGAAAAATCTTCGGGAGGAAATCCTTTTAGTAACTTAAAAGGTAAAGGTGCTAATGGTAAATCGAAATTCAATTTTTATTGGATTTATGGTATTCTTGCCGTTATACTTTTTGGAGTACAATTTATTGGATTAAATGATGATGGCAAGCAAACAAATTGGCGTGATTTAAAGATAATGCTTGAAGATAATGATGTATCCAAAATAGTCCTTGTAAATAAAGAAACAGCAGAAATATTCATCAATCCTGATAATTTCTCAAAAGAAATGCATAAAGATCTTGAAAGTAAATCAGGTCTCAATAAAAATTCTCCACACTATTACTACTCTATTGGATCCGTTGAGAAATTTGAAAATAGACTTGAAAATGCACAGATAAATATTCCTGATTCCAACAAAATATACCTTGATATAGAAACCAGGCACAATTGGGGTGGCGAAATATTAAGCTGGGTATTTCCAATAGCTCTGCTTGTTGGGGTTTGGTTTTTCTTTATGCGAATGATGAGTAAAGGAGGAGGAGGTGCCGGTGGCCAGATATTTAACATAGGCAAGTCAAAAGCACAGGTTTATGATAAGAAAACCAGTGTGAATATATCATTTAAAGATGTTGCAGGGCTTGCAGAAGCAAAAGTTGAAATCACCGAGATAGTAGATTTCTTGAAAAGACCTGAAAAATATACAAAACTTGGTGGTAAAATACCAAGAGGAGTGCTGCTTGTAGGTCCTCCGGGAACAGGAAAAACATTACTTGCAAAATCTGTAGCAGGTGAAGCTGATGTACCATTCTTTTCAATTTCCGGGTCAGATTTTGTAGAAATGTTTGTTGGAGTTGGAGCATCACGCGTTCGTGATTTATTTAAACAAGCAAAAGAAAAATCGCCCAGCATTATTTTTATTGATGAAATTGATGCTATCGGCAGGGCAAGAGGTAAAAACCAAATTACAGGAGCTAACGATGAGCGAGAGAACACTCTTAATCAGTTGCTTACCGAGATGGATGGCTTTACGCCAAATTCGGGAGTAATTATAATTGCGGCTACTAATAGGGCTGATATTCTTGACAAAGCTCTTATGAGAGCAGGTAGATTTGATAGGCAAATTCATGTAGAACTTCCTGACCTTGAAGAAAGAAAGCAGATTTTTGGAGTACATATGAAGCCATTAAAACTTGCACGAACAGTAAATAACGATTTCCTTGCAAAACAAACACCAGGTTTTTCCGGTGCTGATATCGCTAATGTTTGTAATGAATCGGCTTTGATTGCTGCACGTTCAAATCACAAAAGTATTTCAAACCAGGATTTTATGGATGCTATTGATAGGATTATTGGTGGTTTAGAGAAAAAGAATAAAATTGTTTCGCCAAAAGAGAAAAAGGTAGTTGCATATCATGAAGCAGGGCACGCATCAATAAGTTGGTTGCTCGAACATGCGCACCCACTGGTTAAGGTTACAATAGTTCCAAGGGGTAAAGCTCTTGGTGCTGCATGGTATCTTCCTGAAGAAAGGCAAATTACTACTTATGACCAAATGTTTGATGAAATGACTGCCGCTCTTGGTGGTCGTGCTGCTGAAAAAGTAATATTTGGAAAAATATCAACTGGCGCTTTAAATGATCTTGAAAAGGTAACCAAACAAGCATACGCGATGGTTTCTTACTATGGATTAAGTGATAAGATTGGAAATCTTAGCTATTATGATTCAACAGGACAGCAAGAGTATTCTTTCAATAAACCTTTCAGTGAGAAAACTGCTGAAGCAATTGATAGTGAAATAAGTAGAATTGTTGAAGAATCATACACCAGAGCAATTAAAATACTTACTGATAATAAGGAGGGGTTGGAAAAACTTGCAGCCCTACTATTAGAAAAGGAAGTAATTTTTAGTAATGATCTTGAAGCAGTATTTGGAAAAAGACCTTGGGGTGTTACTACTAACTTACTTCAAGAAATGGAAAGTAGAACTACGAAAAGAAAGCGGTCAGTATCAAAAAAGAAAAAACCAACTGAATCTTAACAATAAGATGAAATACACTTGGTATGAAAGAAAGCACCAGTAAGGAAAAAGTACTTAAAAGTGTTCGTAATGCTTTAATCAATAAACTTGAAAACCCATTCAAGAATGTTGATTTTTATAGTCCTGTATTAAGCAAACAGGAAGAGGTTCCTGAGGTTCAATTTGCTTTTAAGCTTAACGAAAGCGGTGGAACTTTTATTTATTGTGCTAATGAAAAAGATGTTGGAACTAATCTTTTTGCATTAATTGAACAGGAAGGCTGGAAAAACATTTACTGCACCGATGAGATGGTATCTGGATTGTTATTGGACACTGAAATAGAGATCATTAATAATCCAAATGAATTTAATAAAATAGGTGTCGGTATTACAACCTGCGATTTTTTAATTTCAAGGTTTGGTAGTGTTATGGTGTCTTCCGGGCTTGGCTTAGGTAGAAAAATATTTGCTTTTCCTGAAATACATATTGTTATTGCAAAAGCATCTCAAGTTGTCCCCGAAATAAAGGATGCACTTATTGGAATGAAAAAGAAGTATGTTGATAATTTCCCTTCTCAAATAACTGTTATTACGGGCCCTAGCCGTACAGCTGATATTGAGAAAACCCTTGTTATGGGAGCGCATGGCCCAAAAAGCCTTTATGTTTTCATGATTGATGATATGTAGGGGCTATATTGTTAGTTGGTTCATTTGCTAAAAATGCATTAAGTGTTCATTACCCAACAATCAAACCATCGAACAATTGAATCATTGAACCATTGAACCATCGAACAATTGAACCATCGAACAATCAAACAATAAAACCCCAGTTCCAATCATTTTATTAATTTTGCAGCTGAAATCAGTTACTTAACTTTCGTAATTTGAAAGATATTTACATTAGAACCTTAACGGGAATTGTTTTTCTAATAATAGTTATAGGATCCATAGTACTTGATCCGTTGGCTTTTTTTGGAGTGTTTTCTATTTTTAGTTTTATTGGACTTAAAGAGTTTATAAAGCTAGCCAATCCATCGTCTAATCACAAACTAAGTCCTGAGTATTACATTTTTGGTGTTTTAATTTATGCTATTATTGGATTATCAGGGCTGGGTTATATTGATGTGCGTTTTTCAGCAATTATTTTTGTGATATTTTTTATTCAAATTGCTGTTGAGCTTTTCAGGAAAACTGATCCAAATTGGAAAAATATTGCTACCTATCTAACAGGATATATTTATATTTCAATCCCTTTTGGTCTGATGAATTCATTGTTTTATTCAGGAGCCATTGATCAGCCACGTATAGGTATATTAATTGGTATGTTTGTACTTATCTGGACAAGCGATGTATTTGCCTACCTCACTGGGAACCTGATTGGTAAACATAAGCTTCATGAACGTATTTCACCAAAAAAAACATGGGAAGGTAGTATGGGGGGAGTATTTTTTGCACTTATGGCAGCATATATTTTGTCGATACTAGTTCCTCAGTTAAGCCTTATTGAGTGGATGGCTTTAACTATTGTTATTGTCATTAGCGGAACTATTGGTGATCTAGCTGAATCGTTGCTTAAGCGAAATGCAGGGGTTAAGGATTCAGGAACTTTATTCCCCGGACATGGTGGTGTGCTCGATAGATTCGATGCTGTAATTTTTGCAACACCTATGGTGTTTGTTTTTATTAATTTGATTTGATTATGAGACTTCACAAAAAAGGATATAATATAATACTTATAACATTTTTTGTATTGGCATTGCTGTCATTCGCCACATGGTATTTTATTCCATGGAAAATATTACAGATACTGATTTATTTTGGCTTTTTTGTTGAATTTATTTGGACTATGAGCTTTTTCCGTGTGCCAAAAAGAGTTGTGATCTCTAACGAAAATCATATAATATCATCTGCCTATGGTAAAATTGTAGCTATTGAGGAGGTGGATGAAACTGAATATTTTAATGATAGAAGAATTATGATATCGGTTTTTATGTCACCATTTGATATCCATGTAAACTGGTATCCGTTTGATGGAAAGGTTATTTACACCAAATATCACAAGGGCAAATTTCTTGTAGCATACAACCCCAAATCGTCAATTGATAATGAAAGAAATTCCTTAGTACTTGAAAAAGAACCAGGTAAGGCAGTGCTTATAAGGCAAATTGCCGGTATTATGGCGCGAAGAATTATCAGCTATGCGAAGAAAGGAGATACAGCTGTTCAGGGTCAGGAGTTTGGAATAATACAGTTTGGATCACGGGTTGACTTTTTCCTTCCAATAGAGTCGAAAGTTAATGTAAAGATGGGTCAGAAAGTAAAGGCTCAGAAAACTGTTATTGCTTATTTTGAGTAAAATTACAAATTACTGAGATCTATGCAAAACTAATAGGATGTTGTCATTCTATGCAAAACCAAAAATTTTATATCGTTAAGTATCTGTACAATATAGGCTTTTTTTTACTTCTATCCTAAAGTATAGACTCTATCTCCCTTAGGCAATTTATGTAGTACGTGCTGCCGTTTTTCCCAGTCTTTTTATCAGGATCAAAAAATATTTGCTTCATATCAACATTTCGTGCCCCAATAATATCTACTTCATAGTCATCGCCAATCATTATACTTTCTTTAGCCAGAGCCCCTGCTTTTTTAAAAGCAAACTCAAATATTTCTGAATTGGGCTTTTTTACACCGGCCTCTTCCGAGGTAATTACTTCAAGAAAGTACTTATCCATCCCTGATGTTTTCAATTTAGTATACTGTACTTCACTAAAACCATTAGTAATAATATGCAGTTTATATTTCGGATACAAGTATTCCAATATTTCTATTGAGTAAGGAAACAAATTAACTTTCAGTGGGCTAAGGCGGACATAATCGTCACCAATCTTTTCACCAAGTTCTTCGTCAACAATACCAAAATCATTAAGTGTTAATCTAAAGCGTAATCCTCTAAGAATTTCCTTCTTTATCTCTCCCTTTCGATATTGATCCCAAAGCTTATTATTATGAATAGTATAGTTATTATGAAACTCTTTAACAGAAGGTATACCTTTTTCAAACAGCTTATGATGATCATAAATTTCTTCAAATGCCTGTTCTGCACTTTTCTCAAAATCCCACAGAGTTCGGTCTAAATCAAAAAATATGTGCTTTATCTTTTTTTTCAAATCAAAATATTTTTAGGCTGCAAAAGTAGTAATTAATTGATGGAATAAAGATGTTTGATACTATGAACTAATGTGTAATAAGTTCTAACTGTTCAGGTTCCTGCTTTTTGTTTTATGGTTGTAAATTACTGTTTATTGAGATACTCATTTTACTGAAGCAAATAACTCATAATAATAACCTTTATCTCATATATTTTTCCTTAATTTCGCTTCTTTTAATAATTAAACAATGATAATAGAAATAAAAGGTTCTGGGTTAACCATTGAAAACGTAGTTGATGTTGCACGTAATAATGTAAAAGTTGAACTACACAAAGATGCATTATCACGCATTAAAGTATGCCGTGCCATGCTTGAGAAAAAAATTGAATCTCACGAAATTATGTATGGTGTAAATACCGGAATAGGTGAGTTTTCGGAAGTTGTCCTTGCTGACGATCAGGTTAAAGATTTTCAGAAATACTTGATTTACAACCATGCTGCAGGAATTGGCGATGCCATGAAGGAAGAATATGTACGAGGAGCAATGCTCGGTAGAATAAATGTCCATGCTCATGGCAATTCTGGCATTCGCCCGGAAATAACCCTAACGCTCGTGGAAATGCTAAATAAAGGAGTTACTCCATATGTTTGCGAAAAAGGATCGGTTGGCGCATCAGGTGACCTTGCACCAATGTCGCAAATAGCATTATTACTTTTGGGTGAAGGTAAAGCATTTTACAAGGGAGAACTTCTGGAAGGTAAAGAGGCTATGGATATAGCTGGTATTACTATTCCAGGTTTAGAGGCTCGTGACGGATTAGGAACAATTAATGGCTCTAACGTACTTACGGCTATGAGTGCTATATTTCTTTATGACGCAAATAACTGGCTTAAACAAGCCGAAATAGCTGCTGCCATGTCGCTTGAAGCACTTAAAGCAAATATGGGTCCATATACTGCCAAGCTTCATGAAGTAAGAGGATTTAAGGGTGCTATAAGAAGTGCTTGTGCTATTGGTAGCATGGTTGCTAACGGCGATTTGAAAACAGGAAAGGTCGATCATAAAGTACAAGATGCTTATTCAATGCGTTCAACACCACAGGTTATTGGTGCTGCGCATGATGCTTTTGCATATGCCCGCTCTCAAGTTGAGATTGAATTAAATGGAGTAGGTGATAATCCTATCTTCTTTCCTGAAGAAAATATGCAGTTATCAGGTGCAAATTTCCAGGGAACTCCGGTGTCACTACCCATGGATATGGCAGGAATTGCAGTAACTATGGTTAGCGTTATGTCCGAAAGACGTATGAACCGCCTTAATAACCCTGCTTTAAGTGTTGGATTACCTCCATTTCTTACAAAGGGTGCCGGTATGTTCTCCGGGTTGATGCTTAGTCAGTATACTGCTGATATGCAAATTGTTGAACAGCGTATCTTGTCAGCACCTGCCTCGGTGCAGTCAATCCCGGCAGCCGCCGATCAGGAAGATTTTGTTTCAATGGGAATGAATACTGCTATCAAAAATTTTCAAATTCTTGATAATGCATATGGCATCCTTGGCATTGAATTAATGGCTGCTGCACAGGCTCTTGATTTCAGAGAATATAAATTTGGTGATGGAGTAATAAAAGCAAAAGAAGTAATCCGCCGGCATGTTGAATTTCTAGAAATTGATAGACCATTGTACAAAGATCATAATACAATGAAAGAATTAGTAGTTTCATGTGAAATACTGAAAGAGGTTGAAAATGAGATTGGATCTTTAGGATGATGAATTGGAAAATGGCAATATAAATAGGATTTTTGTCCATCTGAACAGATTTGTGTTAGCCTTGTTGGAAAGAAAGTGAAGAATCTAATATGGCAATTAAAGATCCATCATTCCGGAGGCTACATTCAGGATAACAACAATTGACAACCAATGACAACAACCGATAATACTGAAAACAACGAAAATACACGACCAGATTTTCTAAAGATTCTTTGCATACTTTCGTTTATAGGTAGTGGACTATCATTAGTTTCTAATTTGTTGATGTTTATGACTATAGACATTGTTAGAGAATATTATCAAAATGGTATGTTTGATTTTCTAGAAGAAAACATGGACTTAAATGTACTGGATGTATTAGTTAGCATTAATTCAACTTATTTTATATTGCAGGCTTTAGTATTTGCGTTAGCAATTTATGGAACATATACTATGTGGAACTTAAAAAAGCTTGGGTTTCACATTTATGTTATAGCTCAAATAATTCTACTTATATTACCTCAAGTATTTTTACCAGGGCTGCCTTTTCCTACATTTGAACTAATAATATCAACTATATTTGTTTTATTATATGCTAAAAACCTACAGTTTATGAGCTAGTTAACCTAATCAAGATAACATAAGTTTCAAATAGATTATGACAGAAGTTAACAATAACATATCACAAAAAATACCAATACTAATTAGAATTAGCTCTTTAATAATATTGGTTATGGGAATTGTTGGCTTATTATTTTTTGTTTTTGTAGGCATCTATCAGTATTATAATCCAGAATTTCTTAAAAGTATTAGTGCTGATAGTGGTAAATATTTACATCTTAATTGGTACATTATAATACTACTAATATTACATATTGGTATAATTATTAGTTCACTCCTTATTATAAAGCTGAAAAGAACTGGTATATATCTTTTCTTATCTGTTTTTTTCGCTATGGTGGTAACCGAATTTATTTTTGATAATAAATTAATATTATACTATTTAGTTGGTGGTCTTTTCATAGTTTTCATAATTATTTTATACTATCGTAGATTCAAATAGCTATAGCTTAAATATAATATGCTCTTTTTCAACTGTACTATGAGTAAATTTATTAATAATAATTTCATTTTTTTCTTGAGAATATTCAAATTTTATATATGTTTGTTAATAATTGTTAATATTAGATTAATATTTTATTAAATTTGTGCTTTTGTTTCAGCATGCAGATAAGGAAAATACGATATTTGATCGTAAATTAAAATTAAATTATATGTTTAACTAATTCATTAACCAAAAATTATCATTATGAGAAAAATTACAATTTTGCTAGCGTTCTTGTTTTTTGTTGGCGCAAATTTAGCCAATGCCCAAACGAGGACCATTAGCGGTAAGGTTACAGGTTCCAGTGATGGAGCAGGTATACCGGGCGTTACTGTACAGGTGCAGGGCAGGGCAAACTCACACTTTTTTCTTAAAATCACTCTGATTAATAACCATCTATATCAATAATAAGTTGTATATTGTACTGAATATCAAACATATAAACAGTATGAATACAGATAATAAGTTAATGAGCATTTTTGGTAGTATAGAAGACCCCAGGAGTCATATAAACAAGTTACACAACTTAGTTGACATCCTTCTTATTGGAATAATTGCAGTCATTTCTGGGGCAGAAACATGGAAACAAATGGTTGAGTTTGCTAATTCAAAAGAAGAATTTATGAGGAAATTCTTAATGCTTCCAAATGGAATACCCTCTGAAGACACTATTAACAGAGTTTTTTCATCAATCGATAGTTCTCAATTTGAAACTTGTTTTATAGATTGGGTAAACTCTATATCAGAAATCTCAAAAGGACAAGTAATTGCTATTGATGGAAAAGCATTAAGAGGTGCAAAATCAAACGGTAAGAAATCACCTGTTCATATGGTTAGTGCTTGGGCAAGTAAAAACAATTTAGTTTTGGGACAAATAAGAGTTAATGAAAAATCCAATGAAATAACAGCAATACCCGAACTTTTAGATACTTTATGTGTTGAAGGTAATATAATTACTATTGATGCAATGGGAACTCAAACCAATATTGCAAATAAGATTATTGAAAACAAAGCAGATTATATATTAGCAGTAAAAGAAAATCAGCCGCAATTATCAGAACAGATTAAAGATGAATTTAGATTTTCAAAAATCTCTGAAACAATTACAGATACTGATATTGGTCATGGAAGAATTGAAACAAGAAAATGTAGCGTTATATCAGATTTTCAGTTCATTGAGAACAAAGGTAATAAGTGGAATAATTTAAATCAAATAGTTAAAATAGAAAGCATAAGAGAATTTAAGAATAGCGACAAAAAAACCGAAAAAGCAACTCGGTACTATATATCTTCTTTAGAAGATAAGGCTGTAAATTATCAGGAACATATTCGTTCTCATTGGGGAGTTGAAAACAAACTACACTGGACTCTGGATGTTGCATTTTCAGAAGATGCCTCAAGAAAAAGAAATAATAATGCTGCTCAGAATTATTCTATACTCCTTAAAATTGCATTAAATTTATTGAAAAATGAAAAAACTGAAAAGCAAGGGATTGCTGGTAAAAGACTTAAGGCAGGGTGGAATGAACCCTATCTCCTAAAGGTCCTGAATATTAAAGTGTGAGTTTGCCCTGGTAGATGATGTTTCTGCTTTGCCAATGGCCTTTGACCATCGTGAAATTTTTGAATTTGCCCTGAAAACCCTTCGCGATGAGTTGCGGACAAAACCACTTGCTTTTGAGTTGTTGCCATTGAAATTTTCACTTAGTGAATTACAAAAAATTTATGAAATAATAATAGGAATTTCTCTTGATAGGCGAAATTTCCGAAAAAAGATTCCTAACCTCAGTTATATCGTGCCTTTAAATGAAAAAGAGATATCTGTTTCGCACCGTCCCGCAAAATTATATATGTTCAGCAGGGATATTTATCAAAAATTGAAAAAAGAAAAATTCGATTTTTCAATTTAAGGGGACTTCCAATAACTCCTTTTACAATTTCGCCACCGGCACATATGCTGACCGAAGCTATAGAATTGATAAAAAAGTCTAAACGACCTGTAATAATTGTTGGTCATGGTGCCAGATATTCAATGCCCAGCATTATCAAGATGGCTGAAATGATGAATAGTCCTGTAATTACCACTTTTAAGGGTAAAGGGTTAATTCCTGATAATCATCCACTTGGATGCGGAGTACTTGGAAGAAGTGGAACACCTATTGCTTTCTGGTTTATGAATGAGAGTGATTTACTGATTGTTTTTGGAGCATCATTTTCTAATCATACAGGAATTACTCCCAAAAAACCTATAATTCAGGTTGATTTCGACCCAATGGCATTGAGCAAATTTCATAAAATTGATATTGCACTTTGGGGTGAGATAGAAGTTACTTGTAGTTTATTACAGAAAGAGTTAGCAGGAAAAACTGATACTGTCGATCAAATACCAGAGGTTGCTTCGCGATGGAAAATATGGAGAGAAGAAAAAGAAAGTCGGTTAAAAGATGACCAGGGTAAAGGTATTAGTTCCATTGCTGTTTTTGATGCTATGAACAGAATTACTCCCGAAAATGCTGTAATTACGGTAGATGTTGGAAACAATACCTACTCATTTGGTAGATATTTTGAATGCAAAAATCAATCTGTGTTAATGTCGGGATACTTAGGATCTATCGGTTTTGCTTTACCTGCGGCAATGGGAGCATGGGCAGCAGTAAAAAATACACGACCTGTATGGTCTGTTTCGGGTGATGGCGGGCTTGGACAATACCTTGCCGAAATAACCACTCTTGTAAAATATAAGATGCCCATTAAGCATATTCTGATAAATAATTCAGAGTTGGGTAAAATATCCAAAGAACAACGTGCTGCTGAACTTGATGTGTGGCAAACACCATTACATAACCCAAATTTTGCAGATTTTGCCAATAATTGTGGAGCTTTGGGAATAAGGGTTGAAAAAATAGAAGACCTTGAAGCGGCAATGCAACAAATTAAAAATCATGATGGCCCTGCACTTTTGGAAGTTATTTGTGATGTGTCATTAATTTAATATTAGCAATCATTTCTTAAACATTTTCATTTTGTCAGGAATTGATACTCGTTCGACTATTTGCGTAATCAGGGTATGAAATCCCTATATATAAATTGTAAATAAAAAATTTTAAGATAATGAAAACTAAAATCACACAATCAGTAATTGGTGGCCTTGTAGCCACTTTAGTCATGACAATGGTCATGTTTATTGGTCCGTTTATGGGAATGCCAAAAATGAACCCTGCAGCTATGCTGTCCATGATGATGGGCGTACCTGTTTTTGTAGGATGGATAATGCATTTTATGGTAGGAGTAATATTTGCCCTAATGTATGTTTTCCTTTTATTACCACTCCTTAAGAATGTGAAAAGTAAGATTACTAAAGGTGCTATATTTGGTATGGCGGCTTTTGTTTTGGCACAAATTGCCATGATGGGAATGAGTGCAATGCTTGGAAATATGCCCAAACCTGAGGGAAGCATGCTCCTGATAATGCTTGGTAGCATTATGGGTCATGTTATATTTGGAATAGTAGTGGCTCTTTTTGTAAAGGAAGAAGCTTAAGGTGATAAACTGTATTAAGAGATCTTTGCTTAGCCTGGAGAAATTGTCTTTCTGAGCAAAGCGAAGAATCTTAATAATCAGAAAATCACTTATGTAAAGTTCCTTCACTCCTTTACCAATGACAGCATTTTGTAACAGGTTGTATGTTAACTATATAGTATTTTTTATTAAAAATTATGTTTTGTGTTAAATAACAACCCACCTGCCGGACGGGCAGGTAATCAAAAGCCAAAATTCAAAAATCAAAAGTTTCAGTTATCGTTTGAGATTTATTTTTTTAAAGATTGAGATTTATTTGAGATTTGGAAATTGAGATTTGGATTTTTTGTCATCTCACTATGTGCGCCATTTTTTCCGATAGTGTTGGGTCTCAAGAGGACAAGAACTCCTGTTTTGCAAAGGTCTCGTTAATTAATAATTTATTCAAAATGGAAATCTCATTAGAACTTTGGTATTTATTGCCAATTTCAATCCTCATAGCAACCATTGCAATGTCGAGTGGGATTGGTGGTGCCGTTTTTTTCTCCCCGTTGTTTATGTTGGTGTTAAAACTGGATCCTGTTGTTGCTATTGGAACAGCCCTTATCACTGAGTTATTTGGTTTTTCTTCGGGACTGATTGCATACATGAAAGCGAAACTTATTGATTATAAATTGGGCTTAAACTTGCTCCTATTTTCCGTGCCCATGGCTATCTTGGGATCGATATTTGGTAGTGAAATACCTCCGGATATTTTAAAGGCAATTTTTGCTGTAGGCATTGTTTTCATAGGCACACAGCTATTTACTTCATGGCGCAAAGAAGAAAAAGAGAAGAATGAAGTGGAGCGTAAAGAAGAGTTCAAAATCCATTACGAAAAATTACTTATCGACAAAAATGGTAAGGAATATAAGTACACTGTCTGCCATAAAGATATAGGACGGTTTTTTGCAGGCATTGGTGGCGCTTTTGTGGGTATGATCTCTGTTGGCTTAGCCGAATTGCAAGAATACCATTTGGTGGCCAAATGCAAAGTGCCTGCCCCAGTAGCTGTTGCCACAACCCCTTCCTTTTGAACGCCATTGATATAAGAAACAGCCATTTCACCCGTCAGATACGGGTCTTCACCAAGATATTCGAAGTTTCTTCCCGCCATCGGTGCACGATAAATATTCATTCCCGGTGCCAATAAAATATTTTTATCTTTGGCTTTGGCTTCTTGGGCAATGGCAGCACCAACTTTTTCTACCAGCTTCCTGTCCCAACTTGCTGCTAAAGCAATTGATGCAGGAAATGCGGTTGCCTCACCATTTATGCTTCTAACGCCCAAAGGACCATCTGTCATCTTGATTTCAGGAATGCCTAAAGGTTTATTCGGACGAATATTAAATTGATCATAGCCCCCTATCATGTCAATCTTTTCCTTTAGGGACATCTTGTTGATGATATCCTCTATTTCTATGTCTGCATCAGTAGTTTTCTTTTGTTGGTTTGAGCATCCTGCAACAAAAAGCATAAATAAAATTATTAAAGAAGTTAAATATTAATCTCTCATTGTTATTGTTTTAAATTTCTTGGTTTTTTTCCCTGACGCCAATGTTCTTCGATTTTTTCCAGAGGAACACCCTTGGTCTCAGGCAGAAAATAATATCCCCAAACAAGACCAAGGATGCCAATGAAAGCATAAAACCAGAATGCCCCTGCCGGATTTCCATTATCTACGGCTTTGGTTACAAAGGCGTTTGTAGTTTCGTTGTACATTTGTTCGTTCGTGATAATGCCTGATCCGGAAGCCGTAAATAATTTTATGATCTTAAAAAAGGTGAAAGCCACTACTCCATTAAAAAGCCAGTTGGATAGAGATCCGATAGAAGAACCAATTCCTCTGACACGCATTGGGAAAACTTCTGACATAATAAGCCATCCCAAGGGACCAAGGCTGATGGCAAAAAAAGCAATATAAATCCATACAAACACAATGGCCAACCATTTTCCCAAATCACCGAGACTTGTGTGAAATGCGAAGACCAAACCGAGAGCAACCAAAGAAAAAACAATGCCGCTCAAACCGATAAAATAGAGCTTTCTCCTGCCCAGTTTGTCGATCATGAACAGTGAAAGAACCGTAAACACCACATTGACCACACCCACACTTACAGCACCCCAGATACCTGCACGGGCTCCTTCAAAACCTACAATCATAAAGATTTTGGGGCTGTAATAAATCACGGTGTTAATTCCCACAAATTGTTGAATAAACATTATTCCCACAGCAATGATCAAAGCTGTACGAAGCCACGGGCGAAATATTTCCTTGAAGCTGGCTTTGTCCTTGTCCTTTTCAATTTCATCTTTCATCCGTTGGATAGAATCATTAACCAAAGCAGGCTCTTCGATTCTTTTCAATATCTTCCGGCTTTCGTCTTCCCTGCCTTTGCTCATCAGCCAACGTGGTGTTTCGGGGAGAAATAGCATCCCTATCAACAGGATTAAGCCCGGAATGACGCCAACATAAAACATAGCCCGCCACGATGTGACATCACTGTTATTGGCGAAAGCCAAATCGCTAAGGTAGGAAACCAGAATGCCGATAGTGATCAATAATTGAAAAAGGGAAACAAGTCGTCCCCGCATTTTTGTTGGGGATATTTCGGCAATGTACAAAGGGACTGAAAAAGAGGAAATGCCAATTGCCAAGCCGATGAACAAACGGGAAGCCATTAAAATATTGGGGGTAGGTGCCCATCCTGACCATGCAGCTCCAATCACAAAAATAATAGCGGCTACAAGGATAGTTTTTTTACGACCGAAGATATCGGACAAACGACCAGTGAACATAGCACCAATTACTGCTCCTACCAGTCCGGCAGTGGTAATGTTTTCAACCATACTGTTGCTGAGTTGAAAATCTTGTTGGAAAAATGGTATTGCTCCGGAAATAACTCCTGTATCAAAACCAAATAATAGCCCCCCCATAGCTGCTACGGTAGCAATAATAACTACGAGGTTTTTATTGTAAGTGCCTTCTTTTGTCATGTTGTTTTTATATTAAAAAAATAATAAGATTTAAAACTAATATGTATTTCTTAGCGAGCTTCTTTCCACCAAAAAGGAATAGGTATTAAACCCAAAATAACTAAACCAATAGCTAAATAAACAGACTCATCTGTTTGCGGAAAAAACAGCTTCGATATGCCAACCAACAGGGCATAAATAGTTATGCCCGACAATGCAACAATTTTCATGCTTCCCCAAAACTCCCGTATCGATTCTTTTGGGTCTTCCCCCATATGTTGCGCCGTTTTCCTCCAATATCCTGAAGGGGAAACGCGTTTGTAAAAGTTTTCCAATACTTTTTGATTCGTTGGTGGGGTCAAATACGTTACTATGATCACAATTATGGTGGATGATACCGACATGATAAGCAGTTTGATCCACTCTTCGTCAACCGTGTAAAGTATGATGGGGGCAATAATAAGTGCGGACGCTATGGCAGCTATTTCGGAATAAATATTTATCCTTTCCCACAACCACCGCAGTATCAGCACCGATCCCACCCCTGCACCAAACAATAAAGTAAGGTACCAGGCAGATTGTATAGATCCCATATATCCCATAATTATCAAGGCGAAAAACAAAACAATGAAATTGGAGGCTCGGGCAACGATGATTTGTTCAGATGGCTTGGGTTCTCTTTTCAACCAAGCTTCGTTGATTATCCGTTTGTAAATATCGTTGCTCCAATAACTTGCGCCCCATGAAAGAAGTGTGCTTATTGTAGATGAAAGAGCAGCCAACATTCCAAGGAGCATCAAACCACGAACCCCTTCGGGCAGTACGTCCTTCATCCCGATAACAAAAGTCATTTCACGTTGGGCGGTAAAAGCCGTATCCATGGGGGCAGCTGGGTCAAATGGGTACAATATCAAAACACCTATGATTATGGGTAACCATAATAGGCTCCGTACCAAGATTTGCAGAATGGAAAATATCAAACCGGCTTTTCGTGCTTCATTTACTGATTTACTAGCCATTAAACGTTGGGCAATATATCCCGTTCCGTCACTGTTCATTTGAAACAGCCACTGCAAACTGATAATTACCAAAAACGGGAATACAAGCTCCCCTCCCGTGGGCGTAAATGATAATATTTGATTGGCCCTTGCCTCTCCGTACAACAAAACCAGTTGATCGAGCATATTGCCGAACCCGCCTATTTCGCGCACAATAAAAAAGGCATATAAAAAAGTAGCTACCATTGCGATGATGAATTGCACAACATCGGTTTGAATGATGCTCCTCAATCCACCGGTGGTTGAATACAACATAACAAACGCAATAATGAGAATCATGCTGATTATGTTATTGGTGGACGCAATCCAGATATCACCTGATACCGCACCTGCCGAAAAGTTAATTCCTGCATTGGTAACCCATTGCAACAAAGTATTGAACAAGTTAGGCGAGAGCCACTGGTCCCAAACCAAAAATACCTCCGAAATCCTCGTGGCAGCAAGCAATACCATGGCCAATACAGCACTGTTTATTATTACGCCATAAAACAAAGCCTTTACGCCGCGCAACCATATGGCCGCTTTTCCGCTGTACCTTACTTCCACCAATTCTGCATCGGTAAGGATTTGTGACCGCCACCATGATTTTGACAGTACAAAAGCAATAAAGAGAAAACTTAATCCGTAGATCCATAAGCGCCATAACATAAATACCCCCCCGGTGGCAACCAGTCCGGTAACAAGCAGGGGCGTGTCAGCTGCATATTGTGTGGCAGCTATGCTTACTCCCGATTTCCAACCCTTGATGCTCCTACCAGCCAAAAAATACTCTGTTAAGTTTTTGGAGGCTTTTGATTTTGCCAAAAACCCAACGCTGATACTGTATATCACGAATGCCAGAACCAATAATAAATCTATCATAATATATTGTTTAAAGACTATCCATTAAGTCATGGGTTTAAAAAAAACCTTATTTTTCTCTTTTCAACCTTAATGGAAAAGCAATACGATCCTGCACAAACCTTATTACCTTATTTTATTTCTGTTATTTCATGAGTTATGTAATATGTCCTTTTATTGGAGCCAACCCCTTTAATGGTCAGGCTTTTCCACTGCTTTGGCAAACATGGCTCTTCCTGTATTATTCCATTATCTGTGATATGCAAACCGCCAAACCCTAATATCACTGCCTGGAGCATACCACCCGCGGCAGTGGCAAAATAGGGATTGTTACTGGTTGCCGATTCGGAAAGGGCTCCGAAAGGCGGACGCATGTTTGGTACATATGCCTGTTTGAACAATTCATAGGCTTTCTTTTTGTTTCCCAAGCGCGAATGCAATACCGAAAGGACGGAATGTCCCATGGCAGGTCCTTCTTTAGAAAATTTGGACTCATAATATTTCAGGTCTTTGATGATTTGTTCTTTGTCCCGGATAATCTCAAGGGGATAAGCCAACAAATTGACATCTGCCTGTTTAATCGTTTCACCATCGTAGGTGGAATTTTCTTTCATTACTCCATCTGGAAAATAATAGAATTTAAGGTTTTTCGCCACTTCAAACCAAACGGGGTCTGGAGCTATGTTCAGTTCGTTTGCCGCTCGTGTGGCATACTCCAGCGCACATTGGGCAGATCCGTTCGTAAAGGCATTATCATCAATATTTTGTGCAAATTCGTTGGCTCCGATTACATTGTTGATGGAATAACTGCCATCATCGTTCTTTGTAACCCGGCTTACCCAAAAATCTGCCACTTCTTTAAGGAGCGGATAACCTTTTTCTTTTAACCACTGCTTATCATTGGTAATCCTGTAATAATTCCAGAAAGCAATGCCAACATCAGAAGTAATGTGATGTTGGAAAGTCCCTGTGAGCGCCCATACAGGACATGCTTCTTCACCTGTGTCATCTGATTCCCAAGGAAACATTGCACCTTTATAACCAAAATATGAGGCTTTTTGTTTGGCCTTTTCAAGCCGGTCAAATCGGTAATTAAGTAACGAAAGCGCAATATCCTGATTCAACACGAGCAAAGGTGGGTACATCCACAGTTCAGTGTCCCAAAATATATGACCATTGTAACCCTGAGACGACAAACCCATGGGGGGTATGCTCAGGTTTGTATTAGCATGTGAAAATGAATAAAGATTGTACAATGCAAGCCTGATATCGCGTTGCGACTGAATATCGCCCTCTATTTCAATATCACTTTCCCATAAGGACGACCACAATTTTTTATGATCGGCAATCACTACATCTTCGTTTCCCAGCATAATGAAAATCACCATCCTTGCCGATTCGCTTAAAGGATCGTTGAAATCGCGTGTTGTACAAACTGCCCCAGCCCAGCCGAAACTGTAGCTTTCGCCTTTTGCTATTTTTTTGTCAAAAGTAAGTTCATTGTCATGTTCAGAGATGATGTTGTGATGCAGTTTAGGTTGTTTGCCCTTAAAAATAAAAGAAGCTGTGGCTGCCAGTGTGTATTTTCCAAAAGGGCTATGAGCTGTGGTCTGTAGCAATGGCATCATTGTCTCTAAATCTTGTAAGTTGTCAAAGGTGTTTACAGGGTTGTTGTATTCAACGGGACAAAGAATTTTACCAGCTACCTTAATATCAATATCTTTCAATGATTTTATGCTAACCTCCATAATGCTGGCATAGGGCATTCCCCTTAAAGCATAGATGGTGTAAGCAATTTCAGCTTTTTTCTTAAAATCGAATGTTGTAGTCAATGAGGCTTCTTTTAGGTTGAGAACTTGTTTCCAGTTGGAGATGTTTGTTTCGTCAACTTTAACCCCGTCAATAGATATATCAATATTTGCAAAATTGAGGCCTTTCAGCATCCTGCTTACCCCACGTTCCGATCCTTTGTCGAAAACATTGTTCAGTATTATGGAACTCACCTTGAAAGGTTTCTCTGAAGGAAGCAATCCAATGCGCCCGTTTGCAAGTGCAATTCCATTATAATTTTCTGTATCAATGGCAGTTATGTGCCAGGGTGAACTGGCTTCGTTCTGAGCCACTAAAGATTGTTGGAATAAATTCATAAACATAAGGAATGAAAGTCCGAATACCAGAACTTGAAGTTTATAATGTTTCATAGAGATTGATTTAAAATGCTTAAATAAATTGCACCGGATTTACAGATTGGATTAATTCTTTATAAATTTTCAAAAAAAACTACCTTGGCAGTTTGAAATATGTGTCTATTAATATGAGTATCATTGGGATTAGTTCTCCAAGCGGAGAATGGTCAAGTTCCCATTTTTACAGAGGGCTGTTTATCAATAAAATGGTTTAAGTACGATCGATCACGTTTCCTGTTATTTATTCCCACATTAACCAAATAGGTGCAAAAAGGTAGATTAACTCATTAACACACAAAAAAAACTACATTTTTACAGAAGACAGATCAATCATACAAAGAACCATTAAACAGCAATTACAATTATTCTACTCAAATTCATTTCAAAATATTACTAGTGCCAATAACTAAAATCAATGAAAATATTTGGAAAACGGTCTTTTTCCCAAATATTTCCATGATATTCATTAATGATGAGTCTATTAATATCCCGAGTTTTGAACCAAGTTGGGATTTACATCCAAAGCTGATTGAGGAATCGGGAAAATACGAACATGATCAGGTGTTGTAGGTTTTTCAGAAAATGCATCGGTAAAATGACCAAAGCGAATCATGTCCTGACGGCGTTTTCCTTCCCAAAATAACTCATAACCGCGTTCATCATAAATATCATCAATGGTCAACGCTGTCTTTTCAGTGGCATTGCGTTTTGAACGGAGGGTATTAACGTCATCAATGGCTCCTCCTACGTCCCCACTTCTGAATTTTGCTTCTGCACGCATTAGGTAAACATCAGAAATACGGAATGCATAAAAATCGTTACCTGCATCAAACTGACGGGTAGTCTGTGGGTTTGGTGCATATTTAATACAACGGATGCCTTCAGCTTCACTAGCATTTGAAAGATTAACATCAGCAACAAAAATCAAAGGAGATCCATCACGAGTTTCCAAAGCTGTTCCATCAATGGCATGTTGCTGTCCCTCCAAGAAGCCCTGGTTGAAACCAGTAAAGGGAATAATGCGGTCATCATATTTTCTAACATCTGCATCATCAGTATTTTCCCAAGAGTCCCAGAATGTTTTGGTAATACATCCACCATTCCATAAACTGGTATAATTACCAAATGTTTGATGGTAGTGAAGTGTAAAGTTTACCCATACGCCACCGCCGCCAAGATTATATTCATCGTTACGGATAAATGTGAAAATTGACTCTTCGGCATTGGGATTTTCGTATTGAAACTGTGACCAATAATCAGATGTTATGGTATAATCACCTGAATTGATAACTGCGTCGCATTGAGTAACTACATCGTTCCATGCAGCAGTTCCCACATATACTTCCTTGTTTAGGTAAATCTTTCCCAATAAGGTTTGGGCAGCAGCTTTTGATGCTCTGCCATAAGGTATCTGTGATTTGGTTTTCATTAACGGGATTATTTCTGTTAATTCGGTGATTAGCCATTGTGTGGCTTCTTCCCGGTTCATAACCAGTGGAAGCGTGGAATAATCGGTTTCATCCCAAGACCTATATGGGGTTTGTCCATAAAAATCGTTACAGAGATAAACATAATAAGCTTTAAGAAACCGCAACTCAACAATATACCCATCTATTTCAGTAGTAGTTGGAAATTGTTTCAGATAGTAGATGCCGGTATTTGCCCTGCTTATTCCTTGCAAAACAACATTCCATGCGTTATTTACAGCGCCAAGCTCGGCAGTCCAAGTCTGCAAGTGGAGAGCTTGCCAATCACCATTGTCATACCAATCGGTACCTCTGGTTGGAAACATAGCTTCATCGGTACTGGCCTCTTGTAAGCCCCATACACCCCAGAATTCATTTGTTGCTCTCAAATTAGCATATACCGGATTTACCAGACCAGGGGCATTGGCCGGATCATCAATTAAATTAGTGTCTAATTCTTCATCAAAAATCTTTTCGTCAAGTTTTGTACATGAAGCTATGGATATTACCATAGATAAAAATAGGACTTTATACAAAAATTTCATTTTAAATATTTTCATTTTATATGAGTTTTAGTGGTTTAGAATCTAGCGTTTATTCCAAATTGAATGGTGCGAGCACGTGGATAGCCTGTGTAATCCATTCCCATTGAGGGTACACCGTCATAGGAACCATTGGTATTTACTTCAGGATCATATCCAGAATAATTTGTAATTAGGAACAGGTTGCTCCCCGTAACATAAATCCTTAAACTACGCACCCAACTAGATTCTTTGAATGGTATTCTATATCCCAGTGTAAGAGTGCTCAATCTTACAAAGGAGCCATCTTCAATAAATCTACTGGAGAATTCAGGTGTGTTGTCAATACTTTCGCCCGATGTGATAACATCTTCGGTTACATTGTTCCCTTTTGAAAAACTAGCCATGCTAAACATTGCATTGGCTGTATTGTTGTATACTTTGTTGCCAAATACCCCATTTATGAAGAAGGAAAAATCAAAATCCTTATATGTAAAAGTATTGTATAAGCCCATTGTAAATTTTGGCAAAGCCGAACCGAGATCCTCTTTTACATCGTTTCCTTCAGCATCTTTTTTGTAAATGCTTATTCCGTCAGCATCATATCCAAGGAATTGTTTCCCCCAGAAAGTACCAATTGGATACCCGCTTTTAACTATTTGAACCCTAGTTCCCGACAGACCGGCACCGCTTGCGACACCTGTTTCGATCAAATCCATTGGAAGGTCTACAACTTCGTTTTTAATCGTGGAAAAATTGAAGCTGGCAGTCCACGACAGGTCTTTTTTGTCAATTATAACCCCTGTTAGGTCGATTCCAATACCTGAGTTTTTAATTCTCATGTCCGGTACGTTCATCCACATGTAAGTCGTTGGTGCAGGTGCAAGGGATGTTAACAGAAGAAGGACATCCTTGGTTTCCTTGTAGAAGTAATCGATGCTTCCCGACAGTTTGCCGTTGAAGAACCCAAAATCAAAACCAACATTGGTTTGCATGGTAGTTTCCCATTTTATGTCAGGGTTTGGTGTCCTGATAAAAGTAGTTCCCGTGCTTAGGTTTTCACCATCGAAGAAATAATTTGCATTGGGCGCAGTACCAATTAACAGTTGGGAAATTTTGCCAGGTATTTCCTGGTTACCGGTCAATCCCCAACCAACACGAAATTTAAGATTGTCAAAAACACCAAGATCCTTAATAAAGTCTTCTTCAATAAGACGCCATGCAACACCAACAGATGGGAAATAACCATATTTATTGTTTTCACCAAATTTGGTGGATCCATCAGCTCTGCCTGTGGCTGTCAATAAATATTTATTTTTGTACGAGTAATTCAAACGTGCATAAAACGATTGAAGTTTATTTTGTTGTTTGAACGATCCAGCAATTGCATTGTCATAGTTTCCGTATCCGAGGTTGTCAATATAATCAACACCTTCAACAGAAAAGCCATCAACGACGAGGTTATAGCCTTTTTCGTCAAATTGTTGGTACGAAGACCCAAGAAGAGCAGTTATATGGTTGTTTTCATTTAACTGTTTGTCGTAAGTAAGATAGTTCTCTATCAACTTGTTATCAAATTCCATATTGGCAATACTGGCCTGACCATCGTTTACCAGATACGACAGTTCTGAATTTTGTGACATTTTCCTTGTAATATTGGTATGATCGATACCCACATTTAATTTATAGGTAAGTCCCTTGATTATTTCATATGTAGCACTGATGTTTCCCAAGATACGGTCGGTATATGTGTTGTCATTTGTTAAATTGATCATGGCCACTGGATTACGATAGGTGGGGCTATACTGAAAGTATGAACCATCATCGTTATAAACAGGGAATGTAGGGTTTCCTCTGAGGGCACTTATTAATACGTCGCCTTCGTATCCGCCGGTTTCACCAATTGGTACACGGCTGTCGTTTGTTCTTGCTACAGTAAGATTCGTTGCGATAGTTAATTTATCATCAAAAACCTTTTTGCTCGCGTTGAATCTTCCCGTTATTTTTTCAATTCCTGTACGGTTGATAATACCTTCTTGATCTAGATAGCTGAAAGATGCAAAATAGGTTGAACTATTGGTACCACCGCTATAAGCCAAATTGTGGCTTTGAGTATAGGCTGTTCTGAAAATTTCATCTTGCCAATCAGTTTTCTTGCCCATATCGGTTAAATTCAGATTGAATTTTTCGCTTGCGCTCATAAACCCTTCAGCAGATAACATGTCCAGTTTTTTAGGCAATTTTGAAATGCCTCCATAGAATGAATATGACAACTCACCGTCGCCTTTACTTCCTATTGTTCCTTTTTTTGTGGTGATTAGGATAACTCCATTAGAACCACGTGAACCGTAAATGGCTGTGGCAGAAGCATCTTTTAGTACAGTAATGGACTCAATGTCATCGGGATTAAGGAAATCCAGAGGATCTTTTATGGCACTTGCGTTGACCCCTGCAGCTGTTGCAGCACCGGGAGCTATGCTGGTTATGTTAAGGGGAACCCCATCCACAACATATAATGGAGCTTGGTTGGCTCTGATTGAAGACGAACCCCTGATAAGAATCGAAGACCCAGCTCCTGGCTCTCCACTGTTAGTGGTAACCTGAACTCCTGAAATGCGACCCTGCATCATTTCAGCTGGTGAAGTTACAATCCCTGCATTGAAATCTTCATCATCGAGGGTTGATGTTGCACCCGTAACATCACTTTTGAGCTGTACGCCATAACCTACTACAACTACCTCGTCTAATCCGGTAGCAGCAGAGTTCATGACAACATCTATGATCTTTTGTTGACCAACAACAATGGTCTGTGTTTCGTATCCAATAAATGAAAATACTAACTCAGCACCAATTTGTACCCCAATTGAGTACATACCATCAATATTGGTAGTTGTACCAATTGTGGAATTTTTTACCAAAATACTTACCCCGGGAATAGTTTCGCCAATGGTAGCATCCGTTACTTTTCCTGTGACTTGAACATCCTGACCGTACGACTGTAAGGTGGCTGCAAAAATCAGGAACAGAAAACTTAAATAGTAAACACTTTTTTTCATAGTACATTTTTTTAGTTAAAATTTTCTTGATCTATTGTATAATCCCTATTCGATCATCAACAAGGGAATTAAACTATTTTATTTATTTACAAAAAATAAAAATACGATTTGTATAAAACATATATAACAAAGTGTATAAATAACACAAACATCAGCCAAAGATAGAAATAAAAATAATACGCAGCCAAATATTATTGTAAAATGTTAAATAAATTAAGGATATTATTTATGAATTGCTTTAGTAACACTACACATTAATGATTTAAAGTACTGTGTTTATAAGCTTTAAGATGTTGCCTTTTTATAATGCCGTATGAAAAGATAGTTGATTTAAGAAAGGCTAAAATCTACCTTAAGAGATTAATAATGGAAGATATTTACCCTTTATTCTATTTGAAATTCAATATTTCAATAGGAGGCTGAGTGGTTATTGGCAATAATACATTAACTATTCTATTTGTTTTATACATTCAATATTATTTTTACTATTTTTGTATTTTTTAATTTTAGACAAGTTTAGTTATCTAACAACTATTATTTTATTGGTTTATACATGAAATTCTAATTTATGAACAAGCAACTTATACCTAATGTATCTGTTGATTCAATAGTTTTTGGTTTTGATTCAGTTCATTTAAAGGTATTGTTAATTGGACGGGATGTCGTTTATAAAGGAGTCCAGTACAATGATTGGAAATTGCCAGGTGATTTGATTCGGTGCGATGAGAGCCTTGATACTGCTTCTAAACATATTCTGAAAGACCTAACTGGACTTCAGAATATCTACATGAAACAATTAAAAACTTTTGGGGCTGTCGATCGGCTGACCAGACGACCAAGGGATATGTCGTGGCTTATCGGGATCAATCATCCAGAAGAACGTGTAATTACTATTCCTTATTATTCACTCATAAATCTGTCAAATGGTACAGATAGTAATTTGAACATTACTTCTAACGCACGATGGTTCAATGTAGATGATGCAGGGCAAACTCACACTTTTTTCTTAAAATCACTCTGATTAATAACCATCTATATCAATAATAAGTTGTATATTGTACTGAATATCAAACATATAAACAGTATGAATACAGATAATAAGTTAATGA
>Ga0222666_1000091_pt1 | contig 68859 bp, 61 predicted proteins | sample AntAcemetagen655_FD_181710 | JGI IMG/M metagenome (GOLD analysis project Ga0222666, IMG submission 181710) | Saline water microbial communities from Ace Lake, Antarctica - #655 | ecosystem: Environmental > Aquatic > Non-marine Saline and Alkaline > Saline | place: Antarctica: Ace Lake...
GATCAACGCTGATCACCAGTCAGTTCCCGACAAGTGCCTGGCATGATATTATCGGTGATCCCACCGTAGCTGATGCTATCCTTGACCGTCTCGTACATAACGCTCACAAAATCGAACTCAAGGGTGAATCAATGCGGAAGAAGAAAAAAAGGAGGGACGAAAGAACCACCGCGGCGGAGGACGATAGAAAAGAAAAAAAAGAAAAGAAACGTCGCCCTGATCCTTCGGATCAGGGCTCCGATAACGCTAATTTAGGAGGAAAAGCTTGACTCAAAGTGGACACTTATTTATTACTTAAACTACCAGCGTCGCTACGCTCCGATCAGTGTCCACTTTAATCCGGAATGAGTGTCCACGTTACTCCGGATTAGGTGTCCATTTTCACCGGAATATGCAGTACCGGTTGAACTTCGATCACATATCCAATCCGGTGATTCTATCGGCTATAAATGTTATGATGTCGATGATATTATCGAAGAAGTCACAGGAACTATAACCAAAAGTAAAAAAGCTATCCTTTCCAATGGAATAGAATTTTCCGTTGATAATATGACCATTTTTGAAGCATTACGAAAATTACAATCTATTTATTCAATGTTGCATACTCCAAACTATGGTCATTATCCTCAAACTAAATCTATATTCATTCAGCAAAAAATCAAGAAAATCAAAATAGACCCATCGAGAATAAAATGGTCTCGTGGAAAAATAATTGTGTTACCTCCAGAAAAAGACAATAACAACTAAAATATTTTGGTTTGTCTAACCCCCATGTGCCTAACCAGTCGCTCAAGCAGACCGGAAGGGCTAATGCTACTGTCGAACGTTTTTAGATTCGCCAGGATTTTTCGAGGTAGCATGGTTTTTCAAATGACCCCTTCCGGCCGCTTAGCTCTACGTTAGTAATCTGAATGAATACTGCTAAAACTAAACCAACTATGGATTGGTCAAGCCATTGCCCGAATTGTGGCTTGAGACTGAGAGGTAATCTCAAGCCTATTAAAGGACCTTGGTTTAGGATTTCCTGGAAGCCGAAAGAAGTTTTAATTTGCAAATAATGTGATCAGCTGTTTGATTACGACATAACAAGACTAAGGAAAGCCAATTATTTACACATGTTTTTTTCTATTGTTTTAATAGTCGGTTTCGGTGCCATTGTCTCCCTCCTATCTGCACCTTTTATTTTAATGTCTATTTTCATAGCTTTAGTGGCGGGTTTTCATGTGATTAGATACACTCATGTAAGATGCATTTCTATTCACGAAGAAACTAAATGATTTCTAACGAGTCGCTACAGCAGACCAGAGCCCGCGATGCGGGCTCTGCTGCTGAGCTTGGCGTTCGGCGGAGGAAAGAGGATGAATAAAAAACTATTTCTCAAGATAACTGTATTGGCTATTCTCATTATGCTTGCCGCCTTAATTTTTCGTGCGGCAATTGATGAAGTAGAGATGGGACCTTTACTGCGGTTTTTTGATTCCATAGCTATATTCATACTTTCAATTCTCGGCTTTGGTTTTAGGATCTCATTATTTCTGTTCGGGAAAGAGCCGCAGTATCCATTTCTCATTCTAGCGATCTCTTTGGTTGTAAGCGGTATCATCTGGGGATTTATCATCGAAAGGCTAATTTTCCTTATTAGAAAAGGTTCCGTCGAGGTTAATAACCCAGCCGAACCAGGCGCTTAAGCTGACCGGAAGGGCTGATGCTACTGTCGAACGTTTTATCTTCGCCGGAGTTTTCCGGGGTAGCATGGTTTTTTGGTTGGCCCCTTCCGGCCGCTTAGCTCTACGATAGGTCAAAAAAATATAAGCATGCTACTCATCCCCTATAAATCTTTGGTCATTGAGACTCCTTTAACTTTTTATGAGTTGCTTGAAAGGTTTAATGTTGAAAAACTACGATCAAGAATAAATATCAGAATAAGTAAGAATGAATACTACGATGGATATATCTTTAAACGCCACTTTCATATGATTAGATTTAATCGTGCTGTAGCAGCATATGAAATATTTACGAATCCTTATATCTTTGGACGTTTCAAGCTGTTAGACCATAGTTTGAATGCTCGAATTGCACTCAGCGCAAGCCCAGCAATGTTCTTTTTTTTATTGCCAATTTTGATTTTTATCGAGTCATGGCTGTTATACTTAATTATTACTTTTTTCAATACAGGAACTCTTAGTTTAACAGGATTCAATCTTAGTGCTTTTATAGGTCTAATTTTTCTCGGACTTCTATATGCAATTTACTGCTGGAGAGCAGAAAGGGAATTTAAAAAGGATACAGAATTTGTCATTAGGTTATTTCGAAAATGACCTGTCCAAGCGCTCAAGCAGACCGGAAGGGCTAATGCTACTGTCGAACATTTTTAGCTTCGCCGGAGGTTTCCGGAGTAGCATAGTTTTTCAGCCAGCCCCTTCCGGCAGCTTAGCTCTACGTTAGAATTAAAGGAGACAGCATAATGATAAAATGCCCTGCTTGTGGTGAATTAAATCCAGATAAATCATCAGCGTGCAAGTCATGTGCCGCTCCATTACCACATGAAGAAACTCTGCAAGTAAAACCAGGCATAAAATATCGATATCTCTTGATAATTGGATTGAGACTTTTAGGTATCTATCTCTTAGTATTTGGTGTTTTGGGATTATTGAATAAAATTAGTTCCGCGCTTGTGTTGGATTTCTTTGTTTCCATGGAAATGGAAATACCCGTTACTTCAAATTTATTCCAAAAAATACAACTATTGGGCATAAGCTCTGGAGCCATTTGGGAGCTGATCCGTATTTCCGTTGGTCTATATTTTTGCAAAGGCGGGGATATGATTATTAGGTTTCTTGTGGGAAAGGATAAATTTTTATCAGCCTAAATTCTAACAAGGCGCTCAAGCTGACCGGAAGGGCTGATGCTACTTTCGAACATTTTTATCTTCGCCAGGGTTTTCCGGAATAGCATGATTTTTCAGTCGGCCCCTTACGGCTGCTTAGCTTTTCGTTAGGTTAACAAATGAAAACATTATGCATTTTTACAGACGTAAGTGTTAATTCTCAATCAAAGATAGGATTTGGTGCCATCTTAACTTTAACCGCCATTGACTTACAAACGAATAACTCGAACTTCTTCAAGAATAAAGTTAAATATAAAATTTTCAAATCAACTTCATCGACTAAACTTGAAATTGAAACTTTGTTATGGGCTCTGGAAGAAATTATAAAAAGCCATTTGTCATCCAACTTATATGACAATCTATTGATATACACGGATTCTCAATGTATAGCTGGCTTATTAAATCGCAGAGAAAAAATGGAGAAATCTAATTATAAAAGTATCAGGAAAAATAAAGCACTTAATCATGCAGCTCTTTATAAACAATTTTATCATTTTTATGATCTATTAAACTTTAAAATAATAAAATTAGAAGGACATTCTAAATCTTCTTTAAAAGATAATCTCCATAACTTTTTTTCTCTCGTAGATAAAGGCTCTAGAAAAGCTTTGAAAAATTATATCAGAAAGTTAAGTTAAAAGAGGTCTTTTTAGGGGCGGTAAGTTGTGAAGTTGAGGAAGCACCTAATAAATCACTCAAGCTGACCATCGGGTAGCGCGCGGTTTTGCAAAGTTTTATTTGTAAGCAAACAGGGCAAGTTAATCAAACGTATAAATCGCAGTACCCTCGGCCGCTTACCTCTAACGTTAGGCCGCAGATGATTTCATAGGAGATTGATGATGAATAAAAGGTCAGTTAAAATTAACAGTAAAGTCCCACTCGATGAGTGCATCAAGATATTTCTAGCGCGAGGATACTATCTACATGAAAAAACAGCTGATGCATTAATCCTGTTTAAACCCGGTAGTGCGTTCACTATTTCTATGAAACGTATTCCATTGGAACTGAAAATAGAGATCGTGAATGATGACACGGTGTTGTCCTTGAAATATGGCACCCTTGTTTTGTTTGATACCGGGGATTTATTAAAAGAGCTATCAAGACTTGTCCGTATTATTAAGTCTGAAGTTCGTGCGACGGCATAACAAACCACTCAAGCAGACTGGAAGGGCTGGTGCAGCTATCGAACGTTTTTATCTTCGCCGACGTTTCTCAGGGGAGGATGGTTTTGGGTCGGCCCCTTCCGGCAGCTTAGCTTTACGTTAGCTTGCGATGAAGAACCGTTCATTCGCTAGAACGACAAAACGTGTTGCATAATGCAGCGGTTCGTTGCATTATGCCACAAGACTAAAAGATGGAGGTTTCATTATGACTACAGCAGTAAGAATCTCTGACAAATTGGTAAGAGAAGCGAGGCTCGTCAGTGCCGTTGACAACCGTTCTGTCACCGGCCAAATCGAGCATTGGGCCAAAATCGGGAAGTGTTCTGAAGAGAATCCTGAACTAACGTATGAATTGATACGGGATATCCTAATTGGGGTTGAGGAATTGGAGCAGGGTAATTATTCAGAATACGAGTTTGGTTAATCCGACATGCATATCTTACAATCAGGTTCATTCAGAAAAAAGGTACTAAGGTTTAGAGAGCAGGAAAAACTGATTCTCGACAATCAAGTTCGTAAGATCATTAAATACCCAGCGATAGGACAAGAGAAAAAGGGTGCTCTCAGAGGTATCTTTGTCCACAAATTCAAGATACACGCCACACAATATCTTCTTTCTTATCGATTCGTCGGTGATGATCTCGAGCTGATAATGATTGGTCCTCACGAAAATTATTATCGAGACTTGTCTAAATATCTCAAAAGCCGATAGAAACAAGCGAACCAGTCGCTCAAGCAGACCGGAAGGGCTGGTATAACTGTCGAACATTTTTAACTTCGCCGGTGTTTTCCGGGGTAGTATGGTTTTTTGGTCGGCCCCTTCCGGCAGCTTAGCTTTGCGTTATCCATCAAAAAAATTATTTCGTTTGCATTCTTATGAATTCTATTGTATTTTATTAGTAGACAATAGAATTTTTCCCTTCGGAGGTGTAAAATGTCCAAAACTGTAACACTTAGACTTGACGATAATATCTACCACAGATTCCGCAGCCTGGCCAAATCCGACAATCGACCTCTTTCAAATTACATTGAGACCGCTGCTCTACGTTTCGTGGAGAGTTCAGGTTTCGTCGATGAATTTGAAATAGAGGAAATTAGAGAAAATGTGGACTTGAACCGCAGTATTAAACGTGGGCTTAAGGACGCAAAAGACAAACGAGGTCGTTTTGTCTGATTTCCGCCTATTCGAAACCGACGAATTTCTAAAGCAATTCAGGAAACTCTCTTCTCAAGATTCTGCTTTCCTCCAGAAAAAGCTGAAGGACTACGTCTATCCCCAGCTTAAGAAACAACCGTTTTGGGGAAACAACAGCAAGAAACTACAGGGCTATTCCCCTGCTACCTGGCGGTACCGGATTGGAAGATTCAGGTTGTTCTATACCATTGACAAGGAAGAGCGCATTATTTCAATCCTGACGGTGGACTTACGAAAAGACGCCTACCGATAAGCAAAAAGAATGGATAACCAGTCGCTTAAGCAGACCGGAAGGGCGAATGCTACTATCGAACACTTTCGTTTAGCCGGGGTTTTCCGTGGTAGCATAGTTCTTTGGGCAGTCCCTTCCGGCCGCTTAGCTCTACGTTAATGTTTGTATATATGGAGACTTAAACATGGTTATTCAGGAATTAAAAGCCAAAGCCGGTTTTGGTGGGGCAAAACTTGAATTCATTCTTCCAGAAGATCAATACTCGAATGATGACACGATTAAGGGGGAGCTTATTCTCTCGGGAGGTAAAGTTTCTCAGGAGATTCAAACGCTTAACATTAGACTAATCAGAGAATGGAGCACAGAATATTACACCACGGAGATGAATATCGCCCAGACTCCGGTGGCCGGAATCATATGTCCCGTTGTTACCAGCGTCCAATCTCAGTACGAACTGGAAGAAGATAGAGGAAAAGAAGTGGTTTTGGATATTGAGCTTGCCAAGGATATTGAAATTGATCCGGATGAAAAGAAAAACTTTATATTTGAAATTGACATTTCGGAAATTCAGAAAAAACCCGTAACCAACGATAAATGGAAACTACAGGCCCGAGCTGATATTCCTTACGCCAAAGATGCTATCGCTACCCGCAAAATAAAGATTAAAAAAAAGAAAAAACACTAACAAGTCGTTACACTCGACTTTTGCCCGCTATGCGGACAAAAGCGAGTGAGCTTATCGTTATATACTGGATAATCTCAATCGAGTATGTTAAATAGTACATGGCATTTAGAAATTGAATGAGGGATACTCCAATGACAACAGCAGAAAAAATCATTCAACATATCTCTATTCTACCTGAATATCTTCAGGTTGAAGTTCTTGATTTTGTGAAATTTATTGAGGAGAAGAATCAAACTCCAAACCAGACTGATGAAAGATCAGAGTGGTCAAAATTCTCCCTTTCGCATGCAATGCGCGGCATGGAAGATGAGCAAACTTATTATTCTGTAAAAGATATCAAAGAAGAGTATAAATGACCCAAGAAGGACAAATTGTTCTCTTTAGATTTCCCCAAACCGACCAAACCGCAGGAAAACTACGTCTTTCTCTTGTTCTCCGTAAGTCTCCTGGACGATATGATGATTGGCTAATCTGCATGATATCTTCCCAGTTATCCCAGAAAATCCCGGAATTTGATGAAGTCTTAACTGATACAGATCCGGATTTTGGGCTCTCCGGCTTAAAATTTTCCAGTGTTATTAGAATCTCCCGGCTGGCGATGGTCGATGGCAATATCCTTCTTGGCACAATCGGGAAAATCACTCCTCATCGATTATCTCTCATCAAAAAAAGACTATCCTATTGGCTAAAAGGCATATAACCAAGTACTCAAGCAGACCCCGAAAGCTTTCGGGGCAGCTTAGCTCTACGTTATAATTAGCAGACAAGGAGATGAAAAAAGTGTTGATCGATATTACAACAAAAGTAACTCCCAAGATGATTGTGGACGCACAAGGAAATGAAAATAAATCTTTGGTTGGTCACATAGGAACTCATTTTGATGTTATGAATAAAGAATTTCCGCTTAGCTATATTGAACGGGAAGCAATCGTATTTGATGTGAAAGCGATACGAGCCAGAGAAATTTCCATATCCGACATAGCGATGGATAAAGTTGTTTGTGATATGTTTGTGGCCTTTTATACCGGATTTATCGAAGATGTGGGATATGGCAATAGCATATATTTTAAAGAGCATCCACAGCTTAGCAACGAACTGATGACTGGATTGGTAAAAAAAGGCATTTCAATCATTGGAATTGATTTTGCGGGTGTTCGCAGAGGTAGAGAGCATACGCCAAAAGATCAGGAACTGGCAGATACAGGAGTTTTCGTCATTGAAAATCTATGCAATCTGGCAGCCATATTGGACGGCAAAGAGAGTGAAACATTTATAGCCAATACTTATCCTGTTAATTATACCGATATGACAGGACTCCCTTGCAGGGTAGTTGCGAAAAAATTCTAACTACTCGCTTAAGCAGACCCCGAAAGCTTTCGGGGCCGCTTAGCTTTTCGTTATGCTGATCAAGAACAATCATGGTCTGCGAAACATACAATGAGGATTATCATGGTTCAGAGCAACGAAGAACGAATTAAATTCGCGAATGACGAGGTCATCGGGAAAGGCAACTTAAGGATCGTAAATGAAATCTTTGCGGCCAATTACGTTGCCCATGCAGGAGGAAAGAATTATAGAGGCCACCAATTCGTAAGAAGATTTATCGGAGAACTTCGTTCGGCTATCCCTGACATCCGAGTTATGAAGGTCGAGATCCTGACCCACTCAGGAGATACTATCGTCTGGCAGCGTACGTTACGCGGTACGCATAAGGCGAACATGACGGGTATTCCACCATCGGGGCAGAAGATAGAATGGATAGAGATGGTTGTCACTCGTTTCGACAGCGAGAAGATTGCAGAGGAATGGGTGGTTTCGGAGCTGGCGGGGCGGTTGCTCTCAAAACCGCCTTGTTAATGAACATCGATCACATTTGGTTATAAGCGGTCTCCCCGCTCTCAATTATTTAACCAGCCGTCTCTTGATCAGTTTTATGGCCAGCCAGGATGAGAGCAACGTGAATACCACCATCCAGGCGGCGTCCAGCAGAAGGGAAGCCGGAAGATCCCCCGTGGAAAATCCTCTCGATAGATTCACCGCGTGCGTGAGCGGCATGAACCACGAGACCGTCCGAACCCAGGCCGGGAGCGCCGACAGGGGGAAGAAGACTCCCGAGAAAAAGAACATGGGAGATACCACCAGGCTGAAGTAGTAGGCAAAGTAGTCGTAGGACGGCGAAAAGGCCGTGACGATCAGGGCGAGGGACGCGAACATCAACCCCTCTACAAGAAATAGCAGCGGACTGAGCAAAAGCCAGGGTGAACTAACCAACCCCCACGGAATCAAGACGGCCAGGATGACAATCGCCGAAAAAAATCCTTTGCTCGCGCCCCAGAGTATCTCACCCGCCGCGATCTCCTCGATATTCACCGGGGTCACCATGATCGCGTCATATGTCTTCTGAGCGCTCATCCGGGTGAAGGCCCCGAATATGCACTCCATTGTTGCCGCGTTCATCACCGCCGCCACCATGAGACCCGGAGCGATATATTCGATATAGGGCACTCCTTCGATATCAGATATGAATTGGGAGAGTCCGAGGCCGAACGCCAGGAGAAAGAGGATCGGCTCGGCCAGATTCCCCACCAGACTCGCCTTGTAGAACTTCAACCAGGTGTCCCGATTCCGCTGCCAGACCTTGAAAGCCCGGCGCCCCACCCGCGGCGGTGTCAGCAGCTCAATCATTCCCGCAGCTCCCTTCCGGTCAGCTTGAGGAAGACATCCTCCAGTGTGGCCTGCCGGTGAACGAACCCCACCCTGGTAAAAGACGAGATCTCTCTCAGTACCGATTCGGCATCGTCCGTATATATAAAGATGGTATCACCGGAGGTCTCGGTCTCGTAGTTGATCGTATTCAAGCACGCTAGAAGATCATCGGTCCCTTCCGTGCCAATGGTAAACTCAAAGACACTGCCGCGAACATGTCTTTTGAGAAGCTCCCGAGGCGACCCCTCATCCAATATTTTTCCGTTATCCATAATGACCAGCCGGTCACAGAGCTGCGCCGCTTCGGCCATGTTGTGCGTCGTAAGGGCCAATGTCCGTCCCGCCTTCTTAAGGCCCCGGAGCTTCTGCCAGACCAGGTGCCGGGCCTGGGGGTCAAGCCCCGTAGTCGGTTCGTCGAGAATAATCAGCTCCGGGTCATTGACCAGAGCACGGGAGAGCAGAAGGCGCCGCTTCATCCCGCCGGAGAGGTTGGTTATCTTCTCGTCTTTCTTCTCCAGGAGCGAGATGAACTCCAGCAGGTCTTCCGCTTTCCTGAGCGCCGGCTTTTTGGGAATGTCGAAGTATCGGGCATAGACGCGAAGGTTCTCAATCACGCTCAGGTCCGGGTCCAGATTGTTCTCCTGGGGAACCACGCCCATCCTGGCTTTTATTCGCCGCGGGTTTTTACCGATATCCATCCCGAATACCCTGAGCTCACCTCCGGATAGCGGACTGCGCCCCTGGACCATGTTCATGGTGGTAGTCTTACCGGCGCCATTGGGGCCGAGAATACCGAAGCATTCTGCTTTCCTTACCTCGAAGTCTATCCCCTTCACCGCCTGGAATCCGGAGTAGTCTTTGTAAAGCCCAACCGCCTCAATCACTATTTCACTCATGCTATCCTCTGCTAAAAAAACTAATTAAAACCACGAAGGACACGAAGGTCACGAAGGTTTTTGAAAAACATGCTTAATCTTGTTGTTATAATTTTGGGGGTGTAATATATTCACTCAATTCTTCGGGGCAATAAAATAATTCAATGATATAGCTGAAATATATTTTGGTATTGCCTTTGTCTAAGAATGATAGTCTTTTTTCAAAACTAAAGCAGCGTCGCAGGCGCTGCTTTACGCCCCTGTAGCTCAGTAGGATAGAGCACCGGTTTCCTAAACCGGGTGTCGGCCGTTCGAATCGGCCCAGGGGTATTTATCCCAGATTATTATTTCCGGCTGAAAGCTGGAAATAAAATAATTCCCGCTATCAGCAGCCAGCAGAAGATGGCCGCACCCAGGGCCGGGGCGGGGAAGAAGAGATGGTCCGAGGGGAATGCCTGGAATCCCCGCAGCACCCCGAATACTCCCAGCGATAAAAGTCCTCCCACAACGCTTGCCTCTCCCCATGGAACTCTGCTGAATCCGCCGTTGGTTTTCTTCTTGCGCAAGAAGATCAGCGCGAAGATGGTCTGAAGAATGATGATCGATACCCCGGATAGAATCAAGACATACATCTCCCGGAAGAAGAGGACCGGAGACGGCGGCCGCAGAGCGTTCACCGAGACAGCGAATGGAAACCCACGATAGAGACTGCCCCCGATTTCAGGATAGATTGGAAAGAGCAGGATCGGAATCAAAAAAAATATTAACCCCGGTATTATTAATCGCCAGATCGAAAAGTGCTCTGACGGAAAAGAAAGAAGAGGCTGAGCATGAGAAGGAGTTTTAAGAGCGATCCGCCTCCCATACCCCCGGTAGGGATACCAGGAGCGTACTCCTCCCCAGAGGACAGATTGCTCTCTTTGAGATAACCGCCGCGAGCGGAAAGGATTTTCCTGCTGGCGGGAAGATTCACGATCCGTACGGTGCTCAGAAAAAGAATGGAATCCTGCTGCCATAAAATTATATCACTCGGGTTGCAAGTTTGCGCCGCCGGCGCCAACTTGCTAGTTAAAGATAATGGACGTTGAAAAATGTTGAAGGCCGTTAAAGGTCATTAAAGACCATACATCCTATTACAGCATACAGGATTTTCCAAACTAAATTATTTCGCATAACTCACTGCTTCGAAATTCTCTCTCTCCCGAAATCCTTCGGGATCCCGGTTTGCTTAATTGATATTACCGGGACCGAAATACTTCGGGATCCCGGTTGTCTTAATTGATATTACCGGGACAATAAACCGCTGATCAAACACCGGTCTCCGGTTGAATCAACCGGTGGTCGGACGGAGATTGCTGTTTCTTTCAATCAGCATAATCCGCTAAATCCGCGGTTAAAAAATGTTGCGAAGCTAAGTTCCACTTTTATTTTAATTTCGACCCCGGTTTACCGATCCCGGATTAATTTCACTTGACGGGGAAGAATAATCCTACTTACAATGTCGGCCTTCACCAAAAATCTGCTTTAGTACTTCAGAATTATTTCTCCCGAAATACTTCGGGATCCCGGGTTGTTTTAAATCTCGGGACCGAAATACTTCGGGATCCCGGTTTGTTTAATCGAAATAATCGGGGCTCACCATTCATCGGGACCCAGATTTGTTCAACAAAAAAGTAGCGAAACAATATTATATAATATAAAAAATATTTTTTTATCCAGAGGCGATAGTTTTAGTGTATTTCCACTAAGTGAGCGCCGAAGATGATAACTTAAAAGGAGATAAGATGACACCATACGCGATTATTATGAAAAAGCGGGACGGGGAAGCCCTCTCGCCTGAAGAGATTATTTTCATGGTTGATGGTTATACCAAAGAAACCATCCCTGACTACCAGATGGCCGCCTGGATGATGGCGGTCTTTATCCAGGGGATGACCCCGGAGGAATCAACCGCCCTGACCAAGGCAATGCTTGACTCCGGAGACTCAATCGATCTTTCCTCGATCGGCAAAATTACCGTGGACAAACACTCGACCGGCGGTGTCGGAGACAAGGTGAGCCTGATCCTGGCTCCCCTGGTCGCCTCACTCGATGTGCCCGTCCCGATGATGAGCGGCCGCGGCCTCGGCCACAGCGGTGGGACGCTTGACAAACTAGAAGCCATCCCCGGTTACCGGGTCGGGCTGACCGAGGAAGAGTTCATCCAGCAGGTAAAAGAGATCGGCGTCGCCATAATCGGTCAGACCAGATCTCTCGCTCCGGCGGACGCGAAGATGTACGCGCTCCGGGACGTTATCGCCACGGTGGACAGCATCCCTTTAATCGCCGGTTCTATCATGAGCAAAAAACTGGCGGCCGGGCCGAACGCCTTTGTCTTCGATGTCAAGACCGGCAACGGGGCCTTTATGCGCACCATGGAGATGGCGGAAGAGATGGCCAGGACACTGGTCGATATCGCGATCCTCTCCGGACGGCAGGCCCAGGCCCTGATCACCGACATGGATCAGCCTCTGGGATATTACGCCGGAAACGCCCTGGAGATTTACGAGACTATCCAGTGCCTCAAGGGGGAAGGACCCGATGATCTGATGACGGTGATTATGGAGATCGCCGGGATGATGCTGATGATGGGAGGGAAGGCCGATTCCGTAGAGGGTGGCAAAGCGCTGGCCCAGACGGCCCTGGATGAAGGAAAAGGGTTGGCAAAATTCAAAGAGATGGTCGCCGCCCAGGGCGGAGATACCGCCTACATCGACAACCCGGAACTCTTCCCGAAAGCCGGGACCATAATTCCGGTCAAAGCCCCGCGGGCCGGTTTTATCCACGGGATCGACACTCTGGAGATGGGAATGATCTGCGTGGCACTGGGCGCCGGACGGGAGATGGCCGATGACGTGCTCGATATGAGCGCCGGGATCATCTTCTCTAAGAAGGTAGGCGATCAGGTCGAAGAAGGAGAGACCATGCTCACCCTCTTTACAAATAAGGAAGAGGGACTCGACGCGATCGTCAATCGGGCCCTGGCGGCAATTAAAGTCCAAGATTCTCCTTGCCAAACGAACCCGATTATATATAAAGTAGTCGACCAGGATGGGATTAAAGATTTTTCTTAAGAAGAACTCTAAATAATTGTAATACTTTAGCTCTTCTCCTCGTTCCCACGCAGAGCGTGGGAACGAGGAGAAGAATGGTATTTTAAATTTTTCATAGAAAAATTTAAAAAATAAGGAGTCCGCTATGGGAAGTGCCAAAACACTTGTCTTTCTGTTAGTGATCGCCGCTTTAATCGGAGCGGTGGTTCTTATCTTTAATAAGAACTATCGCCGCGATTATAATCTAGTCTCCAACCGTAACTTTTATTCCAGCATAGCCCAACAATAAACCACTAACTCTTCGGGGAACTATCTATGCAAACATATATTGTTTCATTTGCCTCTTTCCTCTGTATCGGTATCGCGGTCCGGTTGTTTCATCCCGCGACTTTCGAACTCTCCACTTCCAACCTCGTCATCACCGGATTTATCCTTGCCGCGTCACTAATCTCTTTCCTCTATCGGGCGCGGGTACTGGCCTTTATCTTCTTCTGCGCGGCGATCTGCATAGCCATGCTGGCTCTCCCGATCGACCCGGGGTTGAACAATTACCTGATGGCGATCTTTGCCGGTCTTTTCATAATCTCGATCGTCTTCAGATTCATCAAACTCAACGGTCTCCCCTTCTGGATAGTGAGCGCTCTGGTTCTGGGATATGGACTCACCTGCGTCCAGCTGGACAAGACTTATAACTCCCATCTGGTCCACTGGAGCGGAGACAGCAATAATGATCAAACTCTGGTCTATGGGGTGATCGTTAAGGAGCCGGAAGTAAGACCCGAGAAAGGGGATACCCGTCTGATAGTCAAACCATCTATCGTAGCCAATCTGCGGAATAAAGATCAGGGACTGGATATCATCAATCAGGCGATCAATGAGATGGCAGACTTAAACCGGGAGTGGGATACCGATGAAGAATCTCTTGATACCCTGCTCAAGGTGCGGGATATATTATATTCGAATCCTGACGCCGCCAGGCAGGCAGTTATTATAGAAGAGTTCTCTACAGGTGATTACGCCCCGTCGGGTTCTGATATCGAAGTTATCGAAATGGCCCTGGAAGAACTGGGCTCGCCGGACCAGAACGGCGGCTGGATCAGCCGGATCGGGAAAGGCTGGATCCTGATCACGGTCCTCGATAAGGATCTCAACAAGGAGGACCTCTACCCCGCTATCTCCCACTACAGTGCTTACGGCGATACGGTAAAGGTAATCGCTCCGCTCCGGTCTCCCCCTTCAGCCTCCAACCCCGGGGGCTTTGACTACAAGGAATATCTAAGCCAGATCAATACCTTCGCCATGATGAAGATCAAGGGGAAGGAGAACTGGACTACCAAGAATCTCGATACCATGGAGATCATCAAGTCCGGGGGCGGCAACTTCTTTATTAACTGGTGTATGGGTATTAAATATAAACTCCTGGCGGTTATCCGCCAGACCACGCCATTCCCGGAGTCCGGGTTTCTATCCGGGATCTTCATCGGGCTGAAGAAAGGTGTCCCGGAAAAGATCGTCAAGGAATCCCAGGCGGCCGGAACCGCCCATGTCTTCGCTGTCTCCGGGCTCCATGTCTCCATCATCGCCGGGCTTCTGCTGCTGATCTTCAACCAGACCCCGATTCCCAAAGCCATCTGGGCGCCTCTGGCGGTGCTCTTCCTGATCATCTTTACCGTCATCACCGGCGCCCGGCCCTCAACGCTCCGGGCCGCGACCATGAACAGCTTCGTCTTGATATTTTTCACCTACTTCGGCAAAAATATCGCGAAGTCTCTGCTCATGTCAATCTGCTTCGCGGCAATCGTAATTATCTGCTTCTTCCCTCCCGGATACGGCGGGCCTCTGATCCTCCCCTCGGCTTCATTTTTAATGTCCTTCTCCGCGGTCCTCTTCCTGGGACTGTTGAGCGGCCCGCTCGAGGATTTCTTCAACTTCAAACTGAAAAATCTCCAGAGCCTGGTTGCTACCGCGGCCATCGCTATCTGGATCGGACTGCTCTTTATGAACCTGGGTAATCCCCTGGGGATTCTAAAAGCCAAGCTCTTCTGGGGAATGCTGATCGCCATCCCGGTGGCCTTCTTTATCCAGCAGATAATTCCGTTCACGCCCCGATTCAGCAAGATCCCGGGGAAATGGCTCAGAACTTTCATTGCCGCCCAGGTGGCGATCCAGTGCAGTATCGTCCCCATCTCTATGCTGATCTTCCACCGGATGTCGCTGGCCGCTCCATTTGCCAATTTCATCGCCATCCCCATGATCGGGATCATCCTGCCGCTGGGTATGCTGGCTACCCTGATGGGCTTCATCCCATTGATAGGTATCTATGTGGCACTGGTGATCACGGCCGCCAACTGGCTGGGTATGCACTTCTTCATCGGCCTGGACGCCTTCTTTACTAAGGTCTTCCCCTATCCCCAGGTACCCAAGCCGGGAGCACTGGTGCTATGTATATTCTACGGAATCGTAACCTTCTTTCTATTCCGGGAGAAGATTATTCTCACCCTAAAGATGACCTATGTCCGGGTAAAGAACTCGATGCCGGACGGGGGATGCCGGATCCGGGTCTATATCTCACTGGCCGCACTCCTGGTCACGATCGTCACCATCTCCACCGGATTTGTCCGGTCCAGCATCCCTGAACTCAAGGTCATCTATCTATCCATGGGCTTCAATGACGGCATGACCACACTGATTGAGGCCCCTAACGGAGATAATATCCTGATCGATGGGGGCGCCGAGAGCTGGAGCAACTATAAGAAGCAATACCGCTATAACAACCAGGGTCAGAGAACCGTAGAAGAGGTACTCCTCTCAGAGAAGATCGTGGCATTCGACGCGGTTATCAACAGCAGCTGCGACGCCCGGGTCCTGGGCGGCCTAAACTATATCGTGGGTTCCAACGATTATTATATTAAACAGCTCTACTCGGCCTTGCCGCCATCCAAGTTCGGGCCGAACGATCTTGACTTCAACCAGTTCGCTCTGGCTCTGGGCACGCCCTATCGGGAGAATCCTCTTCATTACTATCGACTCCTCATGCTCAATAAGTTCGACCAGGAAGGAGCCATGGAATTCATGACCTATCTCCGCAAGATCTCCGATGAGGATATGCTTGAGTTCTTAAAGACACTACCGGAAAATCCGAGGCTGAAGTTTGATCCCCGGACCATAACCGAGAAGGCTATTCAGGACTTAAAGGAGAAGGAAGCTGAAGCGCATGAAGAACTGATCGAATCCATCATCTCGACTGAGAAGTGGCTCCACCCGGAGGCGGACTTCTCCCTCGCGCAGGCGGAATCTCTGGCGGAGAAATGGAAACTGCCGATTCTCCCCCCCAACGATTATTACGGTTTTGTCTGCAACCTCCCCCAACCGGTCCAGTGGTTTGTCTTTCAGGAGAGAGGAGTCGTCGACGATATGGATGAGCTCCTCTCTTACCGGATGGATCTCTACGAGCATTTTGAGGAAGCGATCGGTTATGAAGCCGAGGATCCCGAGGAGAAGCTATACCGTGGTGAAGAGATGTTCCTCCAGTATCACCGCCTCATCTTCTCGGTCAAGGTGCGGGATATCCCCATCAGCGCGGCCCGCCAGGGGATAGAGATCATTCCCGCGGATCAGGTCGGGGGAAAGGAACTTCAGGCTATAATCCTGAACCCTTCGGTTGAGAGAGTAACCGGTAAGTATGTCAATGAGGTAAATTCTGTCGCGGTTAAACTCCAGTACGGCGATGTCTCCTTCCTCTTCCCCAGTCTGATGGATAATGAAGGCTTCAGCAATATGGCCCAGAATGTCAAGGGCGGCATCCAGAGCACCATCTATCTCGCTCCCCAATTCGGGAAAGGGGGAAAGTACTTTGACCCGATTCAGCCGATTAACCTGGTCAAGCCGAAGGTCGCGGTATTCCAGTACTCGGGCGGAAGCTTCGGGCGCGAGAGCAAGAAGTTTATCGAAGCCTGGGACTACTGCAAGGAGATCGGGCTCGAAGCCTACAATACCAAGAAACAGGGCGCGATTATAGTATATACCGATGGTACCGACTACCGGGTAGTTCCCATGATGGGCGAGAAGAAAAAAGCCGGAGCGCAGGACGAAAGTGTCAGTCAGACCGATGAGGTAGGAATGGGGATGTAGGAGCAGAGTGCCTTAAGTTTTCAGTCAGAGGCTGATCCGCCTCCGGCGGAAAAGTGCCTAAAGTTAGCCGCTATTGTGGCGGGATTTAACAGCACAACGGTGGAATCAACACCGAGAACCATCCCTATACGGGATAAAACAAGAAGGAGGCCCAATATGCGCAAGGTTATCGCATTAGGACTGGTCGTAGCTTTCAGCCTGGCAATCGTAATGCCGCTGATGGCACAGGAAAAAATTGATGTAAACTCAGCCAGTGCATCACAGCTTCAGGCGCTCAATCGCGTCGGCCCGAAGACTGCCGCCAAGATTGTTGCCGAGAGAGAAGCCAATGGCCCATTTTCATCTCTGGCCGATGTTGCCCGTCGGACCAAGGGCATCGGATCGAAGACTATCGCCAAGTGGGACAATGCGGAATGCATCCCGCCGGCGGCCGAATAACACCGGAACGAGTCAGCAGGCACGGGGAGGACAAACTCCTCCCCGTTGCCTGCGTCATTCTAACTAACATAATACACTGACGAAGAATCCCAGATTTCACCGAAAATAATGCAACCGAAATATAGACATTCCCTACCGGGACTCCTGATAGTCTCTGTCACGCTTCTATTTCTCCCCCTCACCGCCGCCGCCGACACGCCCGGGGATAGCGGTATTCTCACTGTAACTTACCTCGATGTCCGTCAGGGGGACGCAGAGCTTATCCAGACCCCGGATGGAAAAGTGATTCTGATCGACGCTGGACAATCGGGAAATAAATACCGTCCTTTTGACGGAGGAAAAGACGTTGTCCTCCCCTTCCTTGAAGCCGAAGGCATAAAGAAACTCGATATGGTGGTGGTATCTCACCCCCATGACGATCACGTCGGCGGGATGGTGAAGGTACTGGCTAACCGCGGTATTGAAGTGGGCTCCATACTGGACTCCGGCCTGGTTTACAGTTCCGGAGCATACGAGAAGTATATAGAACTGATCAAAGAGAGAAAGATAAAATTTATGATCCCGAAAAAGGGAGAATTCCTTAACTGGGGCGACAGAGTTACCGCCCAGGTTATATACCCTCAGATTCCCCCGGAGAAAAGGAGCCATCTCTCCCCAAATAACAATTCAATAGTAATACGGATGGAATACGATGATATCTCTTTCCTCTTTACCGGAGACTGTGAGCATGACGGAGAGATGGAAATTACCCACTCTGGGGCCCGGAATAAAATTACCGTTCTGAAAGCCGGGCATCATGGATCTGAGACCGCTACCGGTTCTGATTATTATTTCAACGCCGATCCGGAGGTAGTAATTCTTATGGTCGGCAAGAGAAATAAATTCCACCATCCCCATTGGCCAACCGAAAAATTACTCCGGGAGACTGGAGCTGATATATATCGTACCGATCATGATGGGAATATCACTATCACAACCGACGGCAAGACTTACAAAGTTGCTACCGCTGCCGAGGAGTAGCTAGACCTTGCGCGAAAAGCCTCTTTAACCACGACGAACACCCCGAATTTTTCGGGGTAGACTGCATTCACGAAGAGATTTTTAAAAACTAAGAATCAAATATTGTAGTTCAAAAGAGTAAAATATCAGCAACCAACGTTAATTTTAATGTACTTTCAGTAAGTTAGCGCCAAAGGCGATAACTTAAAGGGGAATTGCGAATGGATCCTCATATCTATTTTACAATCGGCGGCGTTGCCTTTATCATCTTCCTCCTGGTAGCTCTTGACCTGACTCGACTGATAAAAAAGAAGGCCGGGGACTGGCAGGAACTAGCAGCGGAAGAAGGGAGGGAGACCGATCCTCTGATGGAGGTAGGTAACCTAGGAGAAGTTGAGTACGGGGAAGAAGAGATTCCCCCGGCAAGAAGCGAAGAGATCACCAAACTTAACCTCCCCCGGCAAGCCGAGATCTTCGATCATATCATTACCCATACCGATTGGGATGGGATCATCTCCGGAGCGCTGCTCAAACATTTCTCCCCGTTGGCGAAGGTTGAGGTCACAAGCGCCCGGGGTATCCGGTGGGCGCTGCGGGCGCTGGCCAAAAATCCCGACAAACCACACCGTCTCTTCATTACAGACGTTGGGATTGCCAGCGAGAGCCTGGCTGACATTGAAGACGCCCTGATCGATCTCCAGAAAGCGGGTGTCAAGATCTACTGGTATGACCATCACCCCTGGAGCAATTTGAGCATCGATACTGCGGCACGGGATTGCGCCGATATAATCGTCAACCCGAAATTCAGAAATGCCGCCGATATCGTCTTCAAGCGGATCACCGGAGAGGATGATCCATATGCGGCCCAGTTGATGAGGCTGATCAACAATAAGATCACATCTGAGGAGGAGGTTTGGGGGAAGAACTGGCGGCTCCTGATCCTGGCCACTCAGAGCGCTCCATCATTCGGAGATATCGTTGATCTGATCACCAAAATCGCGGGAAACAAGGCAATGTCGGTCAGTGATAAGTTCAAGATCAAACGGATGGCGGAGGAAGAAGTTATCTACAAGAAATTCGCCGAAGGGAAACACCGGGAAGAGATCACCCAGTCCGGGATGAAGTTCCTGGTGGTCGATCTTCGGGTCTTCCGCGAGGAATATGATACCAGCGGACAGTTAAAGAAAAAGTTCGCCCGGCATAATCCCCCCGCTTCCATCGGCTATGATATCGTCGAGTATCACAACCCGGATTTCTATATTATGGTTCTGAAGAACGATCGTCTCAGTATCCGGGGAGGAAGAGATAGGAAGTTTAAGGTAGATACAATCAAGGAATTGAAGTCTATTAAGGGAAACCCGTGCCGAATATCCGGCCACAGCTACGCGGCCGGGGTCTATCTGACGGTCGGAATAGCCAGCAAATTGAAGTATCTCTACAACTGGGCCTTCCCCCAGGAAGTAGAAGACTTTATCGAAGAGCTTAAAACAAGGCTGTAAAAGAAGTGCCTAAAGTGCCTAAAGTGCGCTAAAGTGCCTAAAGTTGTCGCCTCGCTTGGCAGTGCTCGCTAAACCAGTTGCCGGGTGAGGCGATAACTTTCAACTTTAGGCACTTTAGCGCACTTTAGGCACTTCTTTTATAAACGGAGATAAATTCATGAAGAGAGCTATTATCATTGTATTGGACAGCGCCGGGATCGGTGAAATGCCGGATGCGAAGGATTATGGAGACGCGGGAGCAAATACGCTGGGGCATATCGCCGAGGCCGTTGAAGGGTTTTCCCTTCCGAATCTGGAGAAGATGGGACTCGGGAATATCGCACCCCTGAAAGGGGTCCCCCCCTCCCCCGCCCCAACCGGTGGTTATGGAAAGTTGGGCGAAGAATCCCGGGGGAAGGATACCACTGTAGGACACTGGGAGATCGCCGGACTGGTATCGTCCACCCCATTCCCGGTCTATCCGGATGGATTTCCTGCCGACCTGGTGGAGGCATTCGAGAAGAAGATCGGCAGAAAAACTCTCGGGAACTACGCCGCTTCCGGGACCGATATTATCCGGGACCTCGGAGAAGAACATGTAAAGACCGGTTCACCCATCATCTACACTTCCGCCGACAGCGTCTTCCAGATCGCGGCGCATGAAGATGTAATTCCTCTGGAAGAACTTTATCAGATCTGCCGGCAAGCCCGGGAACTTCTCCAGGGAGAACACGGCGTCGCCCGGGTTATCGCCCGGCCATTTATAGGTGAACCGGGAAATTTCGAGCGGACATCTCACCGGCATGACTTTTCTTTCATCCCACCTTCCGATACCCTGCTGGACATACTTACCCGGCGTGGCTTTAAAACCTATGGTGTTGGAAAAATTTACGATATCTTCGCCGGAAAAGGCGTCTCCGAGACCGTCAGCATTGAGGATAATCAGGATGGTGTCGATAAGACCCTGGACGCGTTGAAACAGGATGGCTTCAGCCTGGTCTTCACCAACCTGGTTGATTTTGATATGAAGTATGGGCACCGGCGTGATATCCCGGGCTACGGGAAAGCCCTGATGGATTTTGATCACCGGGTCCCTGAGATTCTTAACTCCCTCCGCCCGGAAGATATAATCTTTATCACCGCGGATCATGGATGTGACCCTTCCTACACCACACATACCGATCATACCCGGGAATATATCCCGCTCCTGGTCAATGGACCGAAGATCAAAGCCGGGGCAAACCTGGGGACCAGAGGAAGTTTTGCCGATATCGCTCAGACAATCGCCGAGTACCTCGGAATCCCCGAGCTTGACGCGGGAACCAGTTTTTTTTCTGAGATAGCTAAAGACAACTAGACCATATTCGAAAAGCCTATTTAACCACGAAGTTCACAAAGAAATTTCATAAAAACAGGAATAATTATATAATTTTCTTGGTTTTTCTTCGTGCTCTTCGTGTCCTTCGTGGTTAAATAAGTTGAGAAACTAAGTTCTTAAACGAAAAGGAGTACTAAGTATGATTATTGACAAAACTAAAATCCAGGAAACGGTTGATTACATAGAATCAAAGGTCGAGATTAAACCTGAGATCGCCATTATTCTTGGTTCGGGATTGGGCGCGGTGGTGGATCTGTTGGAGGACGCGGTCCATATCCCTTATTCCGAAATCCCCAACTTTCCGGTATCCACCGTAAAAGGCCACAGCGGACAACTGGCTTTCGGAACTTACGCCGGAAAAAGCATCCTGGTTCAGGAAGGAAGGGTCCATTTTTATGAAGGCCTGGGGGCGGAGAAAGTAATGTATCCCCTTTTTGTCATGAAAGCTCTGGGTGTAAAAATCATCATCAACACCAATGCCGCCGGTGGAATCAACCCTGATTTCTCCGGGGGAGACCTGATGCTGATTCAGGATCATATTAACTTCATGTCCATGAACCCCCTGACCGGACCCAACGACGACAGTGTCGGTCCCCGGTTCCCGGACCTGGCGGAAGCCTATAATCCCGACCTGAATAAACTGGCCACCCGGGTTGCCGAAGAGAACGGAATTGAACTCCGGCGTGGAATCCTGGCCGCCACTTCCGGTCCCACTTATGAATCCAAGGCCGAGATTGCCATGCTGGGGAAGATGGGGGCGGATGCGGTGGGTATGTCCACCATCCCGGAAGCTATCGTCGCCTGCTATCTTGGGCTGCGCTTTTTAGGTATAACCTTCATCTCCAACCTGGTCAGTCCGACCCGGACCGAACCCCTCACCCATAAAGAAGTGACCGCGGCCGCGGCTAAAGCCAGTGGGAATCTGGCTAAGCTTATCGGCGAAGTTATAAAAGAGCTATAAAGTCAATTAAACCACGAAGAACACGAAGGACACGAAGAAAACAACAAGAAACTTTCTTTGTTTTACATTTCTCTAAATTCCTTCGTGAACTTCGTGTTCTTCGTGGTAAAAAGACTTTTTAGAGAAAGCTGGAGGATTGTGGAATTTATTTGGAATTTGAGGATAACGTATGCTGAAGAATCCTGAGATATTTGAGAGGCTCTTCCCCCATAATAAACTGCCTGATACAATCCTTAATATCCTCTCCAGTATCTCCTTCTCCGAATCGGATCTCTTAAAAGCTTCCCCCTCAAAACTCACTCCGGCCTTCTCCCTCCCCGGGATGAGAGAACTTATTGAAGAACTTAACCGCGGGCTGACCGAGGGTATGAAAATCCATCTAAGGGTAGGAACCTCCGGAGATCTGATAGTCGCGGAAGCTCTCTTCTCCGCGATCTTCAAGAAATATCGCAGACGGATCTTACCTTTATCCGATAACTCCCGGGAGATATACCCGCTTCTCGACCTCAGTGACCCGGAAGGAATCAGCTACCGGAAAACGAAGGATGGATCTCCCATCTTTCTCTCCAATACCAGTGATTCCAATCAATATTCTCTTGCCGGATTGGTCTTCAAGCTGGGCGAGGCGATACAGGTTTCTGAAGAGAAGAACTTTGGAAAACAATACGTCGCGTTCGATCTAGAAACCAGCGGAAAAAATACCCGGAGTGATGAGATTATCGAGATAGGAGCGGTAAAGATCAAGAACGGGGAAGTGGGCGAGGAATACAATGCCCTGATCAAGCCTTCACACCCGATCTCTTCCGAGATTACCAATATCACCGGTATTACCAACAGTGACCTAAAAGATTCCCCCTCGATTGAGAATGTTCTTCCATCCTTCATGGATTTCATCGGGGATAGCGTCCTGATAGCCCATAATGTCGACTTTGATTATCCTTTCCTCAGTCACGCTCTTAAAAAATCCCTGGGCAAAACGCTGAATAACGACAGCTACTGCACTCTGGTCCAGGCCAGAGCAAGGATGCCCGGACAAAGTCATCGATTGGGGGCGGTAGCGGAGGCGTTGGGAATCGAACTAAAGAACTGGCACCGGGCTTCCGCGGATGCCAAAGCCGCCGGAATGATATTTCTCCATTTCATGGAGGAAGATAATGGCCCCAAACGATACGCGTACTTCCAGAGGTATGTCGCCCGCTCCTGCCTGGGAACATTGGTCTCCGGTCTCCCTCTGCGCGGAGATAACGCCATCTTCTTCCGCTATGGACTCCCCGAACTTCTCTACGCTTTTACCGATGGGAAAAAATATCTTCAGAAGCATCCGGAGAAGAAAACGGCGGTAGATGATGATCCAGTTGGGTACCTCAACTCCTGGAGAAGAAAAAAACGAGCCCAGGCCGTTTACCGAATTTTAGAACTTAGCTAGAGCTTACTCGAAAAGGTATTTTTCAACTTTTTGGGCTCAAAAAACTAAATATTCACCACGAAGGTCACGAAGAACACGAAGAGAAACAGAGAAAACTATAGAATTTTTCCTGTTTTTTCAAATTCCTTCGTGATCTTCGTGTCCTTCGTGGTTTTAATTATCTATATTTTATGGAGGGTTTGAATTGCAATGAAACTACGCGTTGTAATAGATCGGATTGAGGACGGGCGCCTGGCTGTTCTGGAGATAGAAGGGATCTCGGGTGATTTTATCTGGCCGGTGGAGTTTCTCCCGGAAGACGTCCATGACGGCAGCATCCTGGATTTCACTATCGAAGATAATCCTGAAGCCGAATCCCGGCAGCGAAAGAAAATGCAAGAACTTCAGGATGAACTCCTGAGAAGATCTCAAATTATGAACCCGATAGAGGAATGACGAAAGAATGACCAGCCGCCGCCCTTCGGGCTAGAGCAGACTGGCAAAACTAAAATGTCGAAGCACATACGCCAAGGCGCCTACGCAAGCCGCTCGCAAGCGCTCGGATGCGATGCAGGCGCATTTGGACATTGGGATTGGGATTGGGATTTGGACCTTCCTTCGTCATTCCTCATTCGGATTTACTCATTTCATAGATAATCCCCGCATAACCGACAAATGACTCATTGGGGTAGATGTCATAACTGGTTAGATATTGAATCAACTCCCCTTCATTCGCTCCCATTTCCCGGGCGAAGGATAGAGCCGCGACCGCACCTCCGGCTGAGCAGGCGGACTGATTTCGGGCGGCATGATCGAGAGCGGCTTCCGGATCCATCGCGAGAAGACTGTCGATGAATCCCCGGTCATTAACCTCCTTGACCCAATTCACCGCCTCTTCCCCCATCCCCGCTGGAGAAAATCCGTAGTTACTCCCATAATGAGTTAGATCGGTTGAACCGATTACCGCGACGGTTCTTCCCAGACTCTCCGCGGCTCCTTTGATAGCTTTACCCAATACGATTGAATCAGCCGATGGCGCGGCCCGGATGGAGAGAGCCCGGGATCCCGGGAAGAGATACTTTATGAATGGGAGCTGAACCTCAACGGTATTATCGGCAGACCGGTCCATACTGAAAGAAATCTCCGATAATGTTTCAATCACCCCTAAAAGTTCTAGATCGGCCGGGAGAATCCCCAGCGGGGTCTCATATTCCTCTTCCATAGCAGCAAGAATCCCGGCGGAGGGACTGAGGTGGCCCCCAACCACCACGATAGTACCGACCGGATTCCGGATATGGAGAAGAACCTTCAGGGCAATCCTCCCGGAAAACTCCCACCCGGCGTGAGGAACCACACCGGAAATACCTTCCGAGGATTCGATTGAAGACCGGCCACCGATATCCCGGAGATAACGCTCAATTGTCTCCCTGGTCTCCTCTTCCGTCCCCGGGTACCACCCCGGAGGCAAAACTCTTCGCCTGATCGTCATTCTACCTCTCCCATTTTTTTCCACGGATTATAATAACTCCCCCCCTACCTCTCCCCCTTTTCAGTCCACGAATTACACGGATTTTCACTGATTAATCCCCCTACCTTGGCCCCTTTTTAGAACTACGAATTTCGATAATTACACGAAATCTTCTTCCTTGGATACTACTTGGAAATTGGCAGTTGGAAGTTGGTCATTGGATATTCCTTTGCCCCCACTGCCCACTATCTACATTCACTCAATCAGCTTGGTCTTCCCCTCCGTATCGATCACAAGCGCCTTCTTCCCGATCCAGACCATCGCAACTCCACCGTGAAAATCTGTGGCAGCGTCAAATCGAGACTCGGTCATCAGTTGGCCTTCCTTATTGATATAACTCCACCGATCATAGAGCATTATCCTGGCCAGGCCGCCTGAGAAGGGAAATGCCTTGTCAAATAGTGAGTCAATAACGCCCTGTCCGTTCTTATCTATATAGCCCCATTTTCCGCCAATCTTGCTCCGGAGTACTTCGTCATACGTCCTCTCTACCGCCACCGGAGCCAGACCCTCGGAGAAGTCATAGGCATAATCAAAAGAAGGCTTGAATATATATCGGCCGGATTGATCGACAAACCCCCAGTTACCGCCGCTGTTCACCCGTGCCGCGCCTTCCGAGAATGCCTCGGCCCAGTCAAAACCAAAACCGAATACCTTCTTTCCGGTTCGGCTGATATAACCCCACTTCCGCTCTCCAGTGAAGATAACCGCGGCCAGCCCTTCGGAAAAATCTCCGGCTGAATCATACCGCGGCTGAATAACAAACTTCCCTCCCCGATCGATATACCCTACAGAATTATCAACCGCGGCTCGGGCCCGACCGCCGTTGAAACTACCGGTCACGGAGAAGCGAGGGCGAATGACAACCTTCCCGGTCTTATCGATATACCCCCATCTATCTCTCCCGGGACCGGGATTTATGATCGTCGCCAGACCTTCCGAGAAAGAGAAGGCTTCTTTGAACCGGGGTTTGATTACCATCTCGCCGGTATCATCAATATATCCATAGCGGTGGGCGACCTTACCTAAAAGATTCTTTTTTCGTATAGCTATCAGGGCTAACCCATCAAAAAATGGAAAGGCCAGATCGAATCGCGGCTCAACAATCCAGGAAGCTTCCCGGTTTACATAGCCATACTTACCATCTTTTTTTGCCGGAATAAGAATCATAATATTTTTCCGTTCATAAGGTGATACTATCTATCCCCTGTTCGAAAAACGTATCCCATTGTAAAAACTAATTGAAACCACGAAGAACACGAAGATCACAAAGGTTTTAAAAAAATGAGCTAAATATTATTTTCTCAACTATTCTTCGTATTCTTCGTGACCTTCGTGGTGAATCACTTTGTTGTTCCAGGTAAAATCTGCAAAATTCCTTTTCGAGCAGGGTTTAGCTCTCCGTATCCGCGACTTTCTCCTTCAAGAGCCGGATGATCTCTTTCTGCTCTTCTTCAACGCGGTCATAAAACTTATATGTTGCATCAACAAAATCCACCACCTTCATCCCCACCTTTACCGCCATAGTCGCCATAACGGCAACTGACAAAAGAAATACCACCAGAACCAGTTCAATCATATTTTAGCCTCCCGAATAAGGACAGGAATCAGTGATTAGTGACCTGTAATCAGGGGATTACCCCGGATTTCAACTTCTGATTACTGGTTACTCTCTATATCAACACTATACACTTTACACCATACCCTATTCATCATACACTTTCCACTCTTTAGCATGGAATTTTTATAAAAAAATATAAACATGAAAATAGCATTCGTATTCAATTCATTTAAATATAAACTCCACGAGGAGAACCTCCGGATTGTCCAGAAGTATTTCGGTCTCTTCCCCCCGCTCAGCCTAGCCTGGGCCGCCGCTATTGCTGAGAAAGCCGGACATACCGCCATTATAATCGATGCTCGTACTCTGGGTTTAAACAAGGAGCAAACCCTGGAACAGCTCCGGGAGTTTAATCCGGATATAATGGGTTTCATGATGACTACCTATATGTTCCGCGAGACCCTGGAATGGATCAGTTTCCTGAAAAAAAATCTCCAGGTCCCGGTAGTCATCGGGGGATACAATCTCCGGGTCTACCCCCGGGAATCCCTATCCCCTGAGGAAATTGATTTCGGAGTGGTGGAACAGGCATATTATACTCTCCCGGGGTTGCTTTCAGAGTTAGAAGGCGGACGGGATTTTGACCGGGTCCCCGGTCTGGTCTATAAGAAAGGCGACGAAATTTGCATAACCCCTCATCCCCAGAAGATAGTCTTTGATGATTTTCCTAATCCCGCTCGCCATCTCCTCCCCAATCACCTCTATGCTGAATTTCCGACTGAACGGAAAAATTTTACGGTTATGGTGACGAGCCTGGGCTGCCCGATGCACTGCAACTTCTGTGAAGCGGGTCAGACCGCCTATAATCCTCGCTCTCCCCTGACTGTGGTTAACGAGATGCAGGAATGCTATGATCTTTACGGCGTACATGAGATTGATATCTTCGACTATGAATTCCCGATGGTCACGGAACGAACCCGGGCTATCTGCCGGGAACTCAAACGGAGAAAGATGGACCTGACCTGGGCTTGCCGGGCCCGGGTCGATACAGTCAACGCGGAACTTTTAGAAGAGATGTATCAGGCGGGATGCCGCCGGATCTATTACGGGATAGAATCCGGATCCCAGGAGACACTGGACCGGATTGACAAGGGGATTACACTCAAGCAGATCACCGAGACAATCGGGCTGACCAAGGAAATCGGAATCCGCCCCCTGGGATTCTTCCTGGTGGGAGTTCCCGGGGAGACCAAAGCTTCGGTTAAACATACGGTCCGGTTCGCCAAAAAGCTTGATCTTGACTATGTCCAATTTTCTAAACTAACCGCCAAACCCCTGACCGGAATGTGGCGGGATCTGGTCAGGGATACCGGATACGACTACTGGAAAGAGTATATTCTGGGGAGAACCGAAGAGAAGGTCCTCCCCCGGCCCTGGACTGATTTGACCAATGAAGAGATCGACAGGCTGACCCGGTGGGCCTATGTATCTTACCACTCCCGCCCGGGATTTCTCCTCCGGATGGTTCTCCAGGTCCGTTCCTTTGATGAGTTCAAGAGAAAATTTCTGGCATTTATGGATATGGTATTAAAACAGGAGGGTAGATCCCAACCTGATGAGAAGTTCCTGGCTTACGACGAGAACGCCCCAGGATTCACCTCCCGCTACCAGCGCTCGCCTCGGCTTCCGCATTAATTTACAGGACAATTCTTTTCTCTCTATATACCCTGTTCGTAAACCGGATCTCGTTAAAACAAAACTAATTCAAACCACGAAGGACACGAAGTTCACGAAGGTTTTTTTAAAATGAACCAAGTCTTGTTTTTCATTAACTATTCTTCGTGTCCTTCGTGAACTTCGTGGTAAATTATTTCATTGTTTTAGATAAAATCTTCAAAATATTTTTCGTGTAATACATAGCTATAGTTAATCATATGAAAAGAAATCTGCTGTGGATTATCAGTGTCGCGGTTACCGGGATACTCCTCTTCTTCATCTTTCGGAAGATTGACCCAGCGACTCTCCTCCTCCACCTGGAAGATGCGCGTCTAATACCACTGATTTACGCGCTGGTGATCTCTTTCATCACCAACTGCCTGCTGGCTACCTTTAAGTGGCGATTCATCGTACTACGACTGGGACTCACACTCAGCTTTTGGGAGGCATTCCTGATTAAAATGGGAAGCGCCCCATTAAAGAGTCTCCTCCCCTTCCGCTCCGGAGAAGCTTCCAGGGTCATATATCTCAAGCGACGCTATAACTTCTCCGCCGCTCTGGCAACAGGATCAATTCTGATCGAACTATTTCTAAATATCCTCATCTTCCTTTTCTTTATCGTCATAGGGGGGATCCTCTTCAATATCTCACTGGATGGTTTTATCTATTTCATCACCGGAGGACTGGGAGTAGTAATCTTACTCGGCCTGATCGCATCCCGGACCACCCCCCGGAAATGGGTGAGGAACCTTATCGCGAAGATTCCATATCCGCGATTACGCGGAGGATTGGAGACCTTCTTTACGCTCCACAGATTCTTCTCCTACCGGGAGATGGGTATGCTCCTCCTCTACTCTCTCCTTATCCAGAGCGGGAAACTTCTTACTTTTTACCTCATCATCAGCTCTTTCGGGTTGGCACTCCCCCCCCTTATCTATCTCGTTATCCTCCCCTTCTCCATCCTGATATCCACCATCCCGATTACTTTCCTGGGGATCGGAATCCGGGAAGGAAGTCTGATCAATCTAATTCCCGTCTACAGTTCCATCACCGGAGCAGCAGTCCTGGGACCGGCTCTGATATTCTCCCTGGTGGAATACCTATTTCCAGCGCTGCTGGGGCTTCTCTGGACCGGGAGATTTACCCGGGGGATGCTTGATGGCCGCAGGAAATAGTTCGAGTATGCTGAAGACTTCCCTGGTTATGCGGCATTACAGGATCACCAGGTAATATCCGCCCCTGCCTTCTCATCTTTTTTAATCATTATTTCTCTACTCATACCACTTTTTACAGCACCCCCCAGGATCGTCGTGACCCTAATCATCTGATTTGAAGGTAAAAATAGTTATCTCCGGCGGACAGAGGAACCGGATCGGGAGCACTTTGGTGGCGATTCCCCGATTGACGTAAAGATATCCATCCCCGATCCGGAAGAGACCACGAACAAACTCGGAACGGCCGAAGAAGTCATGGAAGACAGACCCCCAGCCGGGAATGCCGATGATCCCACCATGAGTATCGCCGGAGAGGACCAGATCGACTCCTTTATCGATCAGAATCGGAGCCAGATCAGGATCATAAGAGAGAAAGATTAGAGGAGCACCCGGAGGAAGACTCTCAAGTATCCGGTCAATCTCATCCTCCAGACCCGGAAATTCATACCCGGGGAAATCGATACCTCCCAGCCAGAATATACCATTACCCTCTCCTCCCATCGGGCGGCAGCTACCTCCAATCATTGAAAGACCGGCTCGCCGCCAGATCTGCTTATAACCGGAACCTTTGAGGTATTTCCGGTCGGAATTTCCCAGAATTCCATAAGACCATAACTTCGGCTTGAGTTTGCTGAAAAATTCTGTTACCAGTGGAACGGCCCGCTCGTCTTCTACCAGGTCTCCGGTGACAACAATTATATCGGGCTCCAGATTGTTCAGCCGGCGAATCAGTTCTCGCTCTTTGAACCCCAGTTTCCCCTTTAAGTGCAGATCGGAGATCTGGGCAATCATCATCTCTCCCAATGCCCGGGAGAATCTATCATTTCTAATGACCACCCGATCAACACTGATCCAGTTTGGTTCCAGAACCATAGCATCAAATAGGACAAATCCTGACACTCCAACCGCCACCAAACTGGCAACGAACCAACAAACCAATCTCTTTTTCCCGAGGTTTTTCACAATAACAATCTATCAAAATAAAGAAAGAACGTCAAATTAACGACTTATATTATTTTTTTTGTGGGGAAAAATAGTATTTACAATATTTATCTGCATATGGTATAAAGACTTCCTTCTCAATACGAAATCCGTCCGCCTTCGATCTTCAGGTGGATCGTGGAGGTCTATTTCAATGGCTATAACATCGATCAGTTCCATATTACTTGTAACTATACTCCTCACCCCCGCCCTCTTGCGGGCCGAGACTTCCGAACTCGCCGACCGGACAGGACTGGAAAGCGCCTGGAAAAAATCCGGTCGAACCACGAAGGTAATCGACTATCCTTACAGCCCTCAACCGGGGATTTACGGAGGAAAGGACACCCGGCAATGGGAGAACAAGGGTGTTCTATTCAATAATCCCGGCATAGATGAGTTCTCCGGGCAACGCGCCGGTCGCACGGACGCTCGGCCGGTAATCCCGGGAGAGGCTGGGGAAGACTGCTCTGAGATTCGCCGTGAACTGGAAGACGAGATCACCCGCAATGCCCGACTTCTGGAATCGAAGAAAAAGATAGCCGAAGAACTGCGGATACTGAGTGAGAGAGCCGATGACCAGTCCTTCAAAATCTCCGCCCTGGAGTTTGAGATCAAAGAGATGGAGAAGCAGACCGAGGCCGTGGCATCGACTATCGGAACCGGGACAGGCCCCGGTGAGGGAGCCCTATTACCAGGGCAAATTGCTACCTATCTGGTTCAGGATGGTGATAATCTCTGGGGGATCGCCGGGAAGCCGGAGACATATAATGATCCCTACCGATGGCTTCTTCTTTATCACGCTAACCGCGACCAGATCTTTGAGCCGGACCTGATCTATCCCGGTATGGTTCTCCTGGTCCCCCATTATCCCGGATTAGAACGTTCATCTCATACCCGAGAAGCAGACGAGCCGTCCGGGGAAGAAACAGAGACCGGACAGGAAGAATAAATGGCCAAAGCAACTACTTCCAATCTAATCGGTATCAGAGTCCTGCTGACGGCAGTTCTCTTGATCAGCTTTGTACCGGTAGCCATATCTCAGACTATCCAGAGAACTGATGCCGCCCAGTTCGCCGCTAACCTGGGAGCCTCTCTTCAGCTCAAACTGGACACCCTGATCGGACCCCGGAGGACTATCGTCAATGTCGATGTGACCGTCTCCGACCGTTTCACCGGCCGGGGTACCGAGTCAGTCCAGGCTCTGAATCGACTCCCCGGCGTGGTAGCTGGACCGACGGACGCGCGCGAGGAAGCCTCCCGAGCGGCCCGGTCTAACAGCCTTAGTTCTCAAATTTCCAGCATGCATATCACGATCGGTGCTGACGAGACCCTCCCCGAGAGTGACCTGGGGATACCACCGGAGTATAATGGAAAGATCAAACAGGCCGTTACCCGGTGGGCTAAACTCAACCCGTCCCGGGGTGATACCATAACGGTGGAGCCAATGGAATTGGGGGATTACATTCCTCCTTCAGCTGCCCAGCAGAGTTACCTCCTCTACTCCATCCTGGCTCTGGTCGCTCTCCTGATCCTGATCGCGGCCATCTACTTCCCTATGAGAAAGATGAAGGGCGGGACCGGCACTTCTGAAGAGACCGATATTGAAGACCGGGCCCGTCTACGGAAAGAAGAGATGGAGGAGATCGCCAAGATGTTCGCTACTTCCTCCAGTGACACGTCGGAGTACACCCTGACTGCGATTAAGGATTTGATGGAACAGCATGCTATAGACGCCCTGGCCACTGGGGGCGGCGCCGGGGGAGGCGAATCCGTTGGGGTACTGGAAGAGATCAAGGATCTGCTCGGAAATCCGCCGCAAGAATCAGATACTCTTCTTACCGAGATGAGAGATACTCTCTCCGATATGCTTGATGAGACGAGGAAGGTCGGACCCCGGGGCGGAGTAATGCCGGCCGGAACCCCGGGAGCCTCAGCTCAGATGGCTGGTGGTGGTGGTGGTGGTGGTGCTGGCGGAGGCGGTGGATCTGGTGGCGGTGGGATGGCGGATGATGGCGCGGTTGACTCCATGAAGTCAGAGATTGTTTCAGCGCTCGGAAACCTGGAAGAACTAATGGCTCAACAACTTGATAAAGTTCCGGGGACAGAAGGGGTGGAACAGCCTTTCAAATACCTGAAAAAAACTGATACTGAGGAGATTATTCTTCTGATCAATGATGAAGAACCTAAACTGGCGGCGGCGGTCCTCTCTCAGATTGAACCAAAAGCGGCGGCGGCAGTATTTGAAGGCTTGGACGAAGAGAAACAGTTCGAGATGGCCCGGGCCATGACTCAGTTAACCGAAGAAGAGGATATGGCGGGAGAGATCAAAGACTTCCTGGAGCGAAAACTAAAGATTGTCCGCCTCCACAAAGATTATGTCCCCGTAACAGGAACCAGAGTACTGGCGGATATCCTAAGCACAAGCCGCTACGCGGTCGCGATGGTGATGCTGGAAAAAATGGAGAGCAAGAATCCTGCCATGGCGGCCGAAATCAGGAAGCGTATGTTCCTCTTCGAGGATATCAAGACATTGGAAGACCGGGATGTTGAGATTCTGATTCACAACCTGACCCAGGATATCCTGGCCTACGCTCTATCGGATTCAGAGGATGACATCCGGTCCAAGTTCTTCCGGAACATGACCGATAAAGCCCAGGAAATGATCACAGAAGATATCGAGTCGGTAAAAAAGGTACAGCTTGAAGAAGAGGGCAAAGAACTGCCCTTTAACAAGGCTATCATGGCCGTCGACCAGACCATCATCGACGAGATCTTCCGGACAGTCGAGCGAACAACCCTCAAAATTGCGCTCCGGGGAGCATCGGAAGAAGTCCAGGAGAAGTTCTTTACCGGGCTAACCGAACGGGCGGTTGCCATGATGAGAGAGGACCTTGAAGTGATGGGGGGAATATCGCGCGTCCGGGCGGATGAAGCTCAGAATGAGATCATGGATGTCCTCCGACAGTTAAGCAGCAAAACGCTCGGCGCCCAGCATGAGATCATCGCCACAATCCGGAAACTTGAACACGAAGGACAGATCACGGTGGCCAGGTTCCAGGAAGAAACGGTATAAGATGATTAACTTAACCAGACTGAATGGTCAGAATCTGGCAATCAATGGAGATTTAATCGAGCGGATTGAAGACAGACCGGATACTATCATCACCCTGACCACGGGAAATCAATTTATAGTTAAAGACTCCGTCAAGCAGGTCATGGAGAAGGTCATTCAATATAAACAACGGGTTAATACCATTCAAACCAACCCTCTCACGAGATAATAATTATGCGCCTCAGTACTATATTAGGATTTATCATCGGGTTTACCGTTATCTTCTTATCTATCTACATCCGTAACCCCGAGATGCTCTCGTACTTTGTCAATATCCCGTCGATCATTATTGTCGGCGGAGGAACTGTAGCCGCCATCCTGATCAACTTCAATTTCAACCAGATCATAAGCGGGCTGAAGGCTTTCCGCTTCACCATGGGCGGGAGTGTCATGAATCCGGAAACGGTAATCAATCTGCTCGTCGCGATGGCGGTCAAAGCCAGGAGGGAAGGTTTCATGTCGATCCGCGAACTCTCCACTGATGGGAAATACCCTTTGCTGGATATCGGAGTCGATCTGGTAGCTGATGGGACCGACCCGGGTGTTACTCGAGGCATACTGGAGACCGTTTCCGATTATCTGCAGATGAAGATCGGCGCCGACGAGCGGATCTGGCGGGATATCGGGGTCTATGCACCTCTCTTCGGGATGGTCGGGACCCTGATCGGCCTGATTATGCTCCTGCAGAGCCTGGACGACCCCAAGCAGATCGCCCCCAATATGTCCATCGCCCTGATGACCACCTTCTACGGGATTCTGATCGCCGGGCTGTTCTGCATGCCGGTAGCCGGGAAGATCCGGGTTTATAATACCAACACGGCGCTCTCCCGAGAAATTATTATCGAGGGGATAGCTTCAATCCAGGCCGGGGATAACTCCCAGATCGTCCGTGAGAAACTCCGGGCTTACCTGGCCGGGCGGCAATAGCATACCCCTGCTCGAAAATGATTTCGATGGATTGTTGGCTGTTCAACCGTACCCAACCGTTCAACATTATCCGATAATTTTATCATCATGACCTCCGATAATGAACTAACTCCTCAGGTCGAACACGAACGGATCCGGGCTGAGACGGGAGGAGGCGGCATCGAAGGGGACTGGCCGCCGGACTGGATGGTCACCTACTCCGACATGACCACCATACTGATGACCTTCTTCGTCCTCCTCTACGCATTCTCTGCCGCCCGGGTTGATGAGAGCCTTCTCAAATTCCGTGAAACAGACAAAGACCAGATTGTACTCGGGCAAGCCGTTAAAACCCAACTCTCTCATATCACCGAAGAAGAATATCAGCTCCTCCTGCAATTTCAGGATCTCTCCCAGGACCAGCAGCAGATTGTTCTCGCCGAGATGAGGGCGCTCCGGGTCAAAGCGGACGAAGTAACGGCGTATCTCCGACAGGGGAAGATGGAGGGTGAGGTGGAGGTGAAGGTAACAGCGGAGGATATTGTCATCATTCCAACCGCCCCCCTCATCTTCCGAGAAGGAAGCGCTGAGATTAGAAAATCTTTTTACCCCATCATGGATAAGATCGCCTGGCTGATAAAATCAACCGGAGCCTCAGTCAGGGTCGAAGGCCATACCGACGACACCCCGATTCATCCGCGCCATCGAAACCGTTATTCATCCAACTGGGAACTCTCCGCCGCGCGGGCGGTCTCGGTTACTAATTACCTGGAGAAAGATGATATCCCCTCTAACCGAATCTCCGCGTCAGCTTACGGACCTTCCCATCCCAGATACTCCGGCGATGACCCAAACCTTAAATCCCAGAACCGGCGAGTAGAATTTCACATCTACATCAGCTCCGAATCCATCAGTAAAAAATAGATAATTAAATGCCCTTCTGTGGCGGTGAGGCAATTCTTTTAACTTTAGGCACTTCGCAACTTTGCCCGAGCCAAAGGTGAGGGCTATATTATATGGCGCATCGAAAAAGCAAGACAACTGAAGAGGATCCCGGAACGGGTTGGCCACCGGATTGGATTACCACCTACGCGGATATGTCCACTCTGCTGATGACTTTCTTCATCATCCTCTCCACCATGCTGGCTCTCAATATTGATATTACCTGGGTGGCAGGTGATAATTATATCGAGATCACTCAGGAGACGATTGAAGATATGGCCGATGTAGAGCTTACCGCGGAGGAGAAAGAACTCCTGGAGAAGATTAGGGAACTGAAGCGACAGCAGATGAGTGAGTTGGCCAAGATCAATGATATCCGGGTTATGGCTAAAGAAATTCAGCAGTATATTGTTGACGCCAACCTCACCAGTTTTGTCCGGGTGGAAGTCAGCAAATGGAAACTGAAGATAGTTCCGGTCGCCCCTTTTCTCTTCAAGCCGGGGGGGGCAACCCTCAGCACCTCCGGAAAAGAGTTCATTAAACTGATATCTAAATTATTCATGATCAGCCCGACTGCAAAAATACGCGTATCCGGTCACACCGACAATATCCCCATTCATACCCGGCGTTATCCATCCAACTGGGAATTGAGCTGTGCCCGGTCATCTTCGGTAATGCGTTATCTTATCGATGAGTGCGGGATCAACCCGGATATTTTAAGCTCTATCGGCTATGGGTCCCATCACCCCGTGATGTCAAACGAAACGGAGGAAGGGAGGACAAAGAACCGGAGGGTGGAGATAGAGATTATTCAGCGTCCGGGAGCTGACATTCAATCTTCGATTTCGGGGGATAAAAACGGAGAGGAGACCGGCGCTGAGCCCGGGGTGAGGGAGGGAGATATGGAAACCGGCACTTGATTCGTGACTGATCCTCTCTTCTCTTCTCCACTCAACAGATTCCCCAGAAATAACCCTATACTAATCCCCCCCACCGCGGCAACCAGAAGCACAAGCACCACTTTGAGGATGGTCATCTCCTTCCTCCTCTCTCCTACAACTCGGAATCTTGCCCGAACCCGCTGCCGCTCTTTTATCTCTCTATCATCTCCTGTCTTCATACGTTCTCCGATAAAGTCGATCATATTCTCTGACCATCTTTCCCATCTTATACCCCGCCAGGACATCCTCCGCCGCGGCGCGGCCCAGCCGCTCCTTTAACTTCGGATTATCAAGGACCCGCCCCAGAGCTTCCGCCAGCGCCGGGCCATCGCGGGGAGGGACCAGGAAACCGGAGATACCGTCCCGGATCAGATCAATGCTCCCCCCTACCCCGGTTACAACCGCCGCCCTTCCCAGCGCCATAGCCTCCAGTAACGCGATGGAAAGTCCTTCCCGGATAGAACTGAGAACAAAGATATCCAGCAGCGCGACAATCTCCACCGCGTCCGGCCGGGAGCCTAGCAGGAGAACCCGCCCCTCCATACCACGGGCTTTTATAGATGAATTTAGCTCCTCACGGAGTTCGCCATCACCCAGCAGAAGAAAATAGATATTTTCTCGTTCAGCCAGAACGATCTCGGCAGCATCCAGGAGATATTCATGACCCTTCTTCGGTGTCAATGCCGCCGAGCATCCTATCAGACTACTCCCCGGAGGAATTCCCAGTTCGTACAGTTTCCCGGTTGGATCCCCGCCACCTTTCAGTCGATCGATATTTATTCCATTCTCAATAGTCCACACCTTGCTCAATGGAATCCGACAACGGGCGGATATAGACTCCCGTACCGGTTTAGATACCGCCACAATCTGATCGGTCCGCAGAGAGAGAAGCTTATCAACAACGCGGTGAGGAATATTTTTCCACTCAGACATATTATGTTCGGTCCGGAATAAAACGCACCCCCGCAAGAAGGCGGCCGCTAATCCTCCCCAGAGGTGACTGGAGAAGAGATGGGTATGGATAATATCCACCTGCCGCTCTTTAATAAGGTTGATCAATCGACGTAAGGTCTTCATATCCCAGGCTGAACTCCTGCCCAGGATAAAGACTGGGACCCCGATCTCCTCAAGCATCTCAGCTACCCCTCCGCCCCGGGTAAGCGCGCAGACCAGCATCTCGAAACTCTCCCTATCTCCCTGCTGGATCAGATCATAGATCACCATCTCCGCCCCTTCGCGGGGGAGACTGTCGATGAGATGTAGAACCGTTATTTTTTTGGTATTATTCATTTAAGAACTTAGCTCGACCTTGTTCGAAAAGCCTTTTTAACCACGAAAAACACGAAGCTCACGAAGGGATTTTGGAAAATCAAAAATACTTTTTTATATATTGTTAGTATTTTTCTTCGTGATCTTCGTGTCCTTCGTGGTTTAAATTACGTTTCTTCCTTTATAGCCGCTTCCCCATAATCTTCTGCCAGAGATAATGCTGGAGATCATAGGCTCCCGATAATTTCATCCGGAAATCCCGGAGATCATCATCGCGAGAGATCTCAGTCCGGCGAAGTGTAAAATAATCGTATGGTCTCCTATTGGGACCCGGTCGAACGGTGACCGCTCCACGATAACCGCTATCTTGAACCATCCTTGCCAGAAGCGGGGAATACTTCCCCCGCGGATATGAAAACCACTCCGGCCTTATACCTGACCGCTTCTCAATGATATCAGCGCTAATTTCGATCTCCATCTCCGCTTCCCGGCTATCCAGTCCGGTCAGTTCCTGGTGTGTAACCGAATGAGCACCTACCGTTATACCCCCTTCCTGCATCTCTCTCAGCATCTCCCAGGTGACCGACCGGGAATCCCCGCTGAGGTCCCGGTATCGCCGAAGACTTATTTTTCCATCAATAAAATCAGGCACAACAAAAACGATCGCCGGAAATTCCCTCTCTCTCAATATCGGAAATACATTCCGATAAAAATCCTGATACCCATCATCAAATGTTATGACAACAGCCGGCAGACGCCTTCGTTCCGTGCCATCGGCAAGGGCCCGGGCCAGAGTCATAACGCGATATCCCGCCGAAACGAGAAGATCCATCTGTCTTTTAAACTCCGGAGTAGAGACGGAGAGCCGATCCCCGTATTCATCGGTTACCCTATGATACATGAGAATCCGGACACCCGACCCCCGTATCATCCGAATACACTCAATGCCGGGCCAGGTAAAGAGGGCGGCCGACTTGCGGATAATTATATTGCTCTTCTTCATCATTTCAAAGAGGATCTCTATATCATAGACTTGCCCTTAGTTCAACTATATGTTATAAATACATTGTCCATATATATAATTAAAAACTTTCTGAATAATACAATTCATTAAAATCTTTGTTTAAATATAAATTAGCTGCCCCAGTTTTATCGGGGCTGCTAATTTATAGAGGGATAAAAATATGAAGAAGGTATTAATCGCTGAAGATGATGAAGTATCACGCGAAATTATTGTAGATATTGTCGAATCCATGGGCCTGTCTTCGATACAGAGTTCAACCGGAGCGCTCACCCTGAAGATACTCTATGACAACCCGGATATCAGCCTGCTGATATCCGATATAATGATGCCGGAATTAGACGGGATGATGCTCATCAAGATATTGCGAGGAAATAATAAGTTCGCCAAGCTTCCGATAATTATTATCTCCGGGGTGGCGGCTATCAACGAAATCAATCATATCCTTGAATTAGGTCTGTCAGTCTTTCTGGATAAGCCGGTAGACACATCCAAATTGAAGCGACATATCGAAGATATGCTCAATAATAAATAATCACCCTTTTACTCCGATCGCAGGATAATATTTATGTCATCCCTACATCCCCCTTCCCACTCATCGCTTGTAACAGCGGAATCCCTTATCGCGCAGGGAGAGATACTCTTTAATTCAGGCCGACATGAGAACGCTATAGAGTTATTTATCAAAGCTGTTGATATCGATCCGTCCATTAATTTCTCCTGGCTGGAGAAAGGCGCCGTCCTTTCCCGGTCAGGTCTGCATACAATAGCCATCGGCTGCTATGACCAGCATCTTAATCTCCAGCCCCGGGATATAGAAGCCTGGAAGCTAAAGGCCGAGAAGTGTATGGTAGCGGGACTAGCAACCGGGGCTATCAAGTGCTGTGATCGAGCTCTTCAATTAAACCCCGGAGATATTACCGTCCTCCTTTATAAGGGATACTTGCTGGCCGATTCCTTCCTGGAATATGAAAAAGCAATCGAATGCTATGATACCGCCCTGGCAATTTCACCGCGTGATCCAAAGATCTGGAGATTGAGAGGCTCAGCCTATCATAATCTGGATCAGTTCAGGAAAGCCATAAGCTGCTATAACAAGACCCTCCGGATAAATAGAAAAACCGCATCAGCCTGGAAAGATAAGGGAGATTCCCTCAACTGTCTGGCCCTGGGGAAGAAAGCTCTGGTCTGTTATAAAAAAGCTATAAAATTGGAACCTGAAAATGCTTCTTTCTGGTATATCACGGCCCTCACTTACGAAGACCTGGGTAAGAACAAAGACGCGATCCACGCATATCGGCAGGTTATAAAATTCGCGGTACCACAGAATGTCGATCTGGCCAACCAGGCCCGGATAGATCTAGATAATATAATAAGTTAGCTCACTTCGTTCGCAAATTTTTGTAGTATCGTCCTTCACTTCGTTTCGGACTTGTATTAACTGTAGGAGATGTAGTATCGCCTTGCCGGAGGCAAGGTTTGGAAACCTGCAAGCAAATCGATCCTCCAATTACTACAAAGAATTCCGGAGGCATTCTGATCCTACAAGTCCTGAAGCTGAAGCGAAAGGACGATACTACGGAATTTTAATTTATTGAAATTCCGCAGCAGTAAATTAGCGCTTCACTCTAATTTAGTTTTGAATCAGGACCTGCATAATTAGTGTAGATTTTATATATCCATGTCCATACCCCATGTACTTATTCAGGCCGGTCACCGTTGGCTCTCTTTTGAAAATCCGGTCCGAATTGTGGAAGCAACTCGGATTGATGATATTGTCGGCTGCCTGCAGCTGATCGAAAAATTAGTAGATGTTGAGGGATTACACGCGGCCGGTTTTGTAAGTTACGAGGCCGCGGCGGCATTCGATCCTTATCTCAAAACCCATCGACCGGATGACTTTCCCCTGCTCTGGTTCGGAATCTATACCGGTCCGGAATCAGTGCTACTCCCCTACTCTTCTGCTGAAGTTATCCCATTCAACTGGAGACAATCCATCACGAATACCGAATACCGAAAGAATATCAATAAAATTAAAGAATATATCGCCCGGGGAGATACCTATCAGACAAACTATACCTTCCGGCTTAACACTACTTTCAGTGGTAATGATTTCGAACTATTTCTTGCTCTCAATAACGCCCAGAGGGCGGAGTACGGAGCATTTGTCAATACCGGGAGATACAGCATCTGCTCCGCCTCACCGGAATTATTCTTTATTCAGGATGGAGAAAAGATCCTGTGTCGACCGATGAAAGGAACTTCTCCCCGGGGGAAGACCCCTTCCGAAGATAAAGCCGTAATGGAATGGCTCTATCATTCGGAAAAGAATCGAGCCGAAAACCTCATGATCGTGGACATGATTCGGAATGATCTCGGCCGTATCGCCCGAACTGGTAGTATCCGGGTAGACCGCCTCTTTAAGATAGAAAAATATCCGACCTTATTCCAGATGACTTCATCGGTTAGCGCACGGACAACGGCCCCCTTCTCCGAGATTATCTCCGCTCTCTTTCCCTGTGCTTCCGTAACCGGAACTCCCAGGATCCGAACCATGGAGATCATCGCCGAACTTGAGAGTACTCCGCGGCGGATCTATACCGGTTCTATCGGCTTTATCTCTCCCGGGAAAAAAGCGCAATTTAATGTCGCAATCCGGACTGCCATTATCGACCAAGAGAAAAAACTTGCCGAATACGGAGTGGGGGGCGGGATTGTCTGGGACTCCACCCCTGAAGATGAATATGAGGAATGCCTTGTTAAGGCTCGAATATTAACAACCCCTCCATCTGATTTCTCTCTCCTGGAGACAATGCTCTGGACCCCGGAAGACGGGTATTATCTTCTGGATCGACATCTCAAACGTCTCCAGGAATCGGCCGGATATTTCGACTTTCCGGTTGATATCGACCGTATCCGCGATATGCTTGGATCAAGAGCGAAGGATCGTCCCGAAACCCGGCATCGGGTGCGGCTGCTGGTATCCGGAAGAGGTAAGGTCTCCCTGGAAGAGAGACCATATCCGAACCATCCTGACCTGCCTCCGGTCCGGATCAAGCTGGCGGATTACCCGATCGAATCCGGCAATCCTTTTCTGCGTCATAAGACCACTCACCGCAAGACCTATGAAGACGCTCGGGCAATCTCTCCCGACTGTGACGATGTTCTCCTCTGGAATGAACGGGGAGAAGTAACCGAATCTACCATAGCCAACTTCATCCTGGAACGAGAGGGAGAATTAATTACCCCGCCGGTGAATTGCGGCTTGCTGCCAGGCACAATGCGGGCCAGCTTGATCGAAGAGGTCGAGATCCGGGAAGAAGTAATTCTGGTTGAGGATCTCAAAAAAGATGATAAAATCTACCTCATCAACTCAATCCAGGGAAAACGAGAAGCGGTTTTAATAAAATAACACTTATTTAAACCACGAAGGGCACGAAGACCACGAAGTTTTTTTTCAGAATGAACTAAATCTATATATCTCCTAAAGTACTCTTCGTGTCCTTCGTGATCTTCGTGGTAAATAATATACTACTGGATGTATAAAATACTTATAATCGGTCTCGGAGGTTTTATCGGAGCTATCGGACGCTATACAGTCTCTGGTTGGATCCAGCGCCTATTCAAGATTCCCTGGTACCCGATCGGAACCCTCGGTGTCAACTTTCTCGGCTGTCTCTTGATCGGCCTGCTGGGCGGACTGGTTGAGAACAAGGGGCTATTCCAGCCCGGAACACGCCTCTTCGTCCTGGTCGGACTGCTCGGAGCCTTCACCACCTTCTCAACCTTCGGATATGAGACCTTCTCTCTGATCCGGAGCGGAGAGTTCATCCTGGCCGGGGTCAATGTAGCAGCCCAGGTTATCCTGGGGATAGCCGCTGTATGGCTGGGCTATACAATATCAAACCTGATCTGAGGTGACCAATGATACCAACCGAAGAAGGACAAATACTGAGAATATTCATGGAAGAAGCGCGGAAATACGAAGGTATTCCTCTCTATGAATGGATCGTTAAAGAAGCCCAGAAACATAAGCTGGCGGGAGCCACTGTTTTGAGAGGGCTGGAGGGATTCGGCCTCCATCACAAGATGCATACCACCAAGATACTGCGTCTCTCATCCAACCTCCCCATCATCATTGAGATTATTGACCGGACCGAAAAGATTGACGCATTCTTCTCCCTGATCGATCCGGTAATATCGGAGGGACTGGTGACGATTGAGAAGGTACGGATGAAATTCTATCACGACTGATTCACTGCTATGGATACGACTATTACAGACCTGTATTACCTCAAACTACTCTCCCGGCAGTATCCTTCAATCCGGGCGGTGAGTACCGGAATAATCAGCCGCGAGGCGGTCCTGGAACTACCCAAGGGAACGGAACATTTCATCAGCGATGTCCATGGCGAATACGAATCTTTCCGCCACGTTCTCAAGAACGGCTCCGGAATAATCAAATGGAAAATCGAGGAAACTTTCGGGGACCAGATATCATCCGCGGAGAAGAAGAAGCTCGCCACCCTGATCTATTACCCGAAAGAAAAACTGGAGTTACTTCTCCGGACCATAAAAGACCGGAATATATGGTACCGAACCACTCTCCTCCGACTGATCACGATCGGCCGGGTGATAACCTCAAAATACAGCCCATCCCGTATCCCCCTCGTCCTGGAGGAAGAGTTCGGGACCGTGATTGAAGACCTCCTTCAGGCCCAGCCGGCTGATCGAAACCGAAAGGAGTATTTCATCCGAATTATCGATACCATCATTGAGATCGACCGGGCGGATGACTTCATTATCACGATCTGCCGGCTGATCCAGCGGTTTTCCGTTGACCGGCTTCATATTATCGGTGACATCTTCGACCGGGGTCCCGGATCGCATATTATCATGGATACCCTCCTCTCGTACCACTCGGTGGATATTCAGTGGGGCAACCATGACATCCTCTGGATGGGAGCCGCGGCCGGTTCCCGGGCCTGCATCGCCAATGTCCTCCGGGTGGCCCTCCGCTACGGAAACCTCAATACTCTGGAAGGAGGCTATGGCATAAATCTTCTCCCTCTTGCAACTTTTGCCCTTGAGACCTATCATGACGATCTCTGCCTCTCCTTTATACCCCATCCATCAGGCGGGGAGACCTATAACCCGAAGACCATCGAGTTGATGGCCCGGATGCATAAAGCGATCACCATCATACAATTCAAGCTGGAAGGAGAACTGATAGATAATCACCCTGATCTCGCTATGGATGACCGTAACCTGCTTACCCGGATAAACTATTCCCGGGGAACAATCGATCTTGATGGGACCGGGTATGCCCTGAACGACACCAACTTCCCCACTATAGACCCTAACAACCCCTGCCGACTGAGCGATGAAGAGGAAGAAGTGATGGACCTGCTCCAGGCATCATTCTCCCATAGCGAGAAACTCCAGAAGCATACCCGTTTTCTCTTCGCCAGGGGGAGCATCTACTTGGTTCAAAACTCCAATCTCCTATATCACGGGTGTATCCCGATGAATAGTGACGGATCCTTTAAAGATGCTGAATTTGGCGGAGAGAAATACCATAGCAAGTCATTGATGGACTACCTGGAGCGGAGCGCCCGGGAAGGATATTTCGGAGGGCGGGATACGGAAGAGAAATCTCACGGAGAGGATATAATGTGGTATCTCTGGTCCGGGGCAGATTCACCTCTCTTCGGGAAGAAGAAGATGGCTACCTTTGAACGGCACTTCATCGATGACATAAATACTCACCGGGAAGAGAAAAACCCCTATTATAAATATAGGGATAACGAGTCATCCTGTACCCGAATCCTCCGGGAGTTCGGGCTCAACCCGAAAATATCCCACATTATTAACGGTCATGTCCCGGTCGAGGTGAAGAAAGGCGAAAGCCCGATAAAAGCTAACGGAAAACTCCTGGTGATTGATGGAGGATTTTCTCGAGCCTACCAGAAAAAGACCGGTATCGCCGGCTACACTCTGATCTATAACCCCCGGGGACTGCTCCTGGCCTCCCACGAACCTTTTGGGTCAACCCTGAAAGCTATTGCCGAAGAGAGAGATATCATCTCCACCACTGTCATCCTGGAGAGATCACCCCGAAGGCTGAAAATCAAAGATACCGATCAGGGAAGATTGATCCGGGAAGAACTCAAATCACTCCAGGCACTGCTGCTGGCTTATCGGGAAGGAAGGATTGCTGTTAATGAATAAATATAAGGCAGTCAAAGGCAAGTAATCAGTAACCGGTAAAAGATAGTAATCAGTGATCAGTAATCGGTAATCGGTTGGCCTGAGCTCAGGCAACTGATTACCGATTACTGATCACTGATTACTTGCCATTCGCACTACTTACTGATTACTTTATTCTCCAAGTGTCGCTACCATCACCGCCTTAATCGTATGAAGACGGTTCTCCGCTTCATCGAATACTATCGAGACGGGTGACTCAAAGACCTCATCGGTAACTTCCATCTCGGAGATCCCGAACTTATCCCGGATCTTCTGCCCGACCTCGGTCCTGTCATTATGGAAGGCCGGGAGACAATGCATGAATTTAACTTCAGGATTGCCGGTCGCTTCCATCAATCCCCGGTTAACCTGGTAAGGCTTCAACTGCTTGATCCGGTTCTCCCAGACCGAATCCGCCTCACCCATCGATACCCATACATCAGTATAGAGAAAATCCGCGCCTCTGACCGCTTCAGCGGGATCGGAGGTGATGGTAATCTTCGCGCCGGTCTCCTGTGCGATCTCCCGGCATTGCTCAACCAGTGATTGATCCGGCTGATCCGATTCCGGCGCCCCGGCCCGAAAGTCCATCCCCATCTTGGCCGCCCCCACCATCAAGGAGTTGGCCACGTTATTACCGGCATCCCCGAGGAAACAGAAGGAGATCCCCGATAACGGCTTCTCCGAATACTCCAACATGGTCATGAAGTCGGCCAGAATCTGGGTAGGGTGAAATTCAGTGGTGAGACCATTCCAAACCGGGACTCCGGCATATTGAGCCAACTCCTCGACTATCTCCTGCCCAAAACCCCGGTATTCGATCCCGTCATACATCCTTCCCAGAACCCGGGCGGTATCCTTCATCGTCTCCTTATAACCAATCTGGCTGCCGGTGGGACCGAGGTAGGTAACCAGAGCCCCTTGGTCAAAGGCCGCCACTTCAAACGCGCACCGGGTCCGAGTGGAAGCCTTCTCAAATATCAAAGCGATATTTTTTCCGGTCAAAGCCGACTGCTCTGTCCCTTCATATTTGGCCTTCTTCAACTCAATCGATAGGTCCAGCAGGTACTGAATCTCATCCGGAGTAAAATCCAGCAGTTTTACAAAATTCCTGTTCTTAAAATTCAAAGTCATTATTCACTCCATTTATCTTGAAAGATATTATTACAATTCAGATGGTTTTATCTATTGGGCAGGTCACTATCTCATAAGAAACATACATTTGACAAATAATAATCCGTTTTTCAGTAATCCTATTTCTCGCTTTCTCGAGAAAGCGAGAAATAGGATTTAAAAAATAACATGACAAATCAGAACCAAGCATTATTCTCCCATCCGCCTGCCAGTTTCACCTTTTTCAGTCTCCTTCCCCCCTTTCCAGTCAGAGAGATAAATCGGAGATAATCAGAGCAATCCAGTGATAAATAAATGGACCCGGAGTAGATGGTAATAATCCGTGGAATCCAGCCGGTCCTCGGTTTACCGGGGTATAATCCACAGTTTCAAAAACGGTCTAAGGCCATGGTACTTTTGCGTATTTTGCGCCTTTCTTGACCCGCCATTTTATCCGCCAAAGTGCTTGTGCTCGCATCCCGATTATTTCGGGGCATCCCGAACTTGATTCGGGGTTCTAACGACGGCGGAAGCTCAAAGAGCGACGGCTGTTTTGCGGCTATTTAACGAGTCGGTGCGAGGTTTCTTCCCGGATGAGCCTGGCGGCGGCAATAACCCGGGCCGGGATATCTCCCGCGTCTTCTTCAGTGATCGGAACATTCCGGATCGTCCCATCCGGAGCAATCCCGAGTACCGTCATCGTAAATCTTGCTGGCCCCTCGCCTTCCCTAAAAAGCGGCTCCCGTGTATTCTCTCCCGGGATGGGAGCAGAGACGGCCGCCCGGTAGATCGCCAGTTGTAATCCATATTTCTTCTTTAATTCAGCCGGACCCCTCCCGGAAAACTTGTAGTCGACTATATGCCATGCTCCATCCTTAAAATACATGAGATCTATCGCGCCATCGACAATAACATTCGCCCCGTCATGGGTAAAACGGGCGGCAAACGGCATTTCCCGGACAATCTTATCCGGATCGGCGCCTTCCAGCATTTCTCCGACTGATACGACAGCGGCGGCCAGCTGCCTCTCCAGGGCCGCTCCCGCGGCTTCATCCCCGCCATATCCGGCGGCGGATTCCCTGATCTGCCGCTCCAGAGGCTTGCTGAAATCAATCCTCTCCAGCACCGCGTGCCCGAAAAGCCCCGCGCCGATCTGCCGGCTCAAGGAGCTCACCATCTCCGGAGGATCCTCTCCTGAATCTTCACTCCCGCCGCCCTTGCTCATGAAATAGGCCGGGGGGAGATTGACCAACCCCGTCCGGACATATTCCCGTCGGGCCTTTTCAAACTCCTCTTCCGTTTCATCCCCGCGCCGTTCCGGGACCCCGCTCAGAACCGTCGCGGCCAGCCGGTACGATTCGGGGATAAGGGGTGATTCCTCCCGATCATACTCCGCGGATAGTTGCTCGGCGGTGGGAAGAATCATCTTTTCTCCCGCCCGGTTCAGAGGACCGGCAGCCTCCCGTAAAGCAGGGTATGTAATAATCCGGACCCGTTCCTCCGGCTTATCCGCCGCGAGAAGATACTTATTGATCCACTCCCGCCAGGAACCGGCGCGGCCTGAGTTCTCCCCCGAGAGAACCATCAGATCACGGGCCCGGGTGGCGGCCACATAGAAGAGTCGCCGGGCCTCATCTTCCTCTTCAGACCGGGACGCCCGACCGGCCGAGTCCATTCCGCAACTCGCCAGGTCAAGCTGCTCTCCATCAGCACCTATAACTCGAATCTTCCCGGTAACCAGATGATCTCCTCTCCCCGCGCCCTGGATCCGAATCCAGGGACTGCTGAATTTGGGCGGTCTCCTCAGGTCCGGGATGAAGACCACCGGACTCGACAACCCTTTGGCGGAATGGACGGTACTGATAATTACCGCGTCATTAGAAGGGTCAAGAACCGCTGCGTCAGGAGCTTTGGTCTCATCTCTTATTTCAGCTGAAAGATATCGCGCCAACCCCGAGAGGTCAAGGTGGTCCCGCCGTCCCCGTTCCTGAAGATCGGACAGCAGAAAGCGAAGATTGGCCAGTCTCTGGAGACCGTTAAACGATCCGGCCAAAATAGCGTCATACCCGGTCAGGTCAATTACCCGGCGGACCAGATCCACCCCATTCAATCTCCCCGCCAGTCTCCGCAGTCTCTTCAACCCCCGGACCGCCCGGCCATATACCGGAACCTCTTCAGCCAATCCGATCCGTTGGAGCGATTTCTCATACTCCCGCTCTTGTTCCGGGCCGCAATAGAAAGCCCGCCGAAGGCGGTATCCCCGGGGAAGGCCGGTTTTCCCTGTCAGAAGAAGACCAAGAGCTTCATCACTGAGTGAAAAGAACGGGGAGCGGAGAACCGCCAGCAAAGCAATATCATCCCTGGGAAAAGCCAGCATATTCAAGAGATTCGATATATCCCGCACCTCCTGCCGAAAATAGAATCCCCTCCCCTTCCCACCGCTGGTATAAGGGATACCCCGTTCCCGGAGAGCTGACTCATAGAGTTCCTGTCTGCTGGTAGCCCGAAGGAGGATAGTAATATCCCGGTATCGGTACGCGGTACGGTCGTTATCCCACCAGGTATCGGAATCATAGATCTTGTCAGGACGAAACGCAGGATCGCTATCACCCCGGCAGAGAAGACTGATTCTTTCCGCCACGGCCCGGGCCTCCCAAGAATACCTTTCCTGAGAGATTCTTGCCCATTCCGACCATTGTTCGGCGGAGACCCCGCCGGCATCTTCCCCGGACTCCGCCAACTTCTTCAGATCCTTATCGGTCAGCTCCAGCCCGGCCTTTTCTTCCCTTTTGCGGTTCGGCACGGTTACCCGCTCACAGACCGCCTCCCACTCCGGGAGCAGCAGTTCCACCATCGGCCCCGGAGCGGCCGGAGCCCGATCGCAGGGCAGGAGATGAGCGTCCTCATCATATCTTGCGGAATCGAAGACCACCTCCCGGAAAATGCCGTTGACCCAGTCCAGGATACTCTTCCGGCTCCGGTAACTGGTCCGGAGCGGAACCGGGGTAAGCTTGAATCGCCGGGCCAATTCCGCCATCCCATCCGGATCGGCCCCTCGCCAAGTATGAATGGTCTGCTTGATATCGCCGCAGAGGACCAGGGAAGCTTCTGTTACCTCCCGGATTATCTCGACCAGTTCATTCTGGGCCCGGGAGTTGTCCTGGGCCTCGTCAACAATAATTACCGACAGCTCCGGGAGGATCTCCGGCTTCTCCCGGACCAGATCCCGGGCCTTAAGGAGCAGATCGGTAAAATCAAGGACTCCCTGCTCCTTCTTGGATTCTTCATACGCTCTCCGGGAGCGCCCGACATATCCCAGGAAATGGATCAGCAGTTCCCGGGACCTGATTTGATCGGGATAACTCTTTATCTCTTCCAGTCGTCTTTTGATCTCATCCCGAACCTCCTTCATACCATCCTTGCCCCATCCTTCTTTTGTAAAAGTCTGTAGCCGGGATGCTGCCGCTGAGACATCAGCCCCGTTACTCTCCCGATCGAGAGCGGACAACTCTTCCCGGACGCCCCGGATAAACCCCTGGGCCGGCTTATATGGCTTTTTATCCGCGGAGTTTTCAGTGTAATAATTCTCCAGTTCCTCCAGATCGCTCTCGGCGGGAACCGCCGGGAGCGGCAAAAGTTCCTCCGGCGCCAGGATCGCTATATCCACGCCTAGGCTGTCGCACTGATGGATTAACTTCCCTGCTGCCATGATAACCATCCCCGGCTTCCGACCAATGCAGATAGCCTCCATTGCCTCTCTCTCCCCGTCCAGAGATGATGCCAGGGATTTCCTCAACTCCCGGGCCATTGCCTCATTCAGCATCCGGACGGCCTCATCATCCTCCAGGAGCCGGAAGGAAGGCGCGATCCCCAGGGCGAGGGCATTCTGGGCGATCAGCCGCTGGCCGAAGGCATGGATGGTAGAGATGACCGCCCCGGAGATCCGCCGGAGGAGACTCCAGTAAAAATCGGCCCGGTCAGGGTCCCTCTCCAACTGCTTCTCGATCTCCCCGGTAATCCGGCTCCGCATCTCCGAGGCGGCATTCCGGGCAAAGGTCAGCATCAATATCTCTTCACAGGGAACCTGGACCGACCCGTCAAATACCTCCCCCGCCCCGATCGGCCCCAGCGGTTCCAAGGGATAGGGGCGCCCCAGAATCAGCGCCGTATAAAGTCCTGTCACCTGATGCGTCTTCCCGGTCCCGGCAGAGGCGATGAATCTTATCGAGGAGACACGGTTTTTCCTTTTTTTATGTTTTTCTGTCACGTTGTCATTTATCGACCTGGTTAATGTTGGTTAAATGTCGGAAGAGGATCGAAGATCATTTTCCGGGTCAGATTTCGTCATTCTTTCGACATTCATTTTCCTTCTCCTCCCTCATCCCCTTCCTTAACAGCCGCAAGCACACCGGGGAGATAGCGGCAGAGGTTCTTAAAACTGCAGTACTTACTGCAGTTTGCCGGATCGATCAGGAACTCACCGGCCTCGATTCGATCAAGGGCTTTGAAGATCGTTCTTCTCATTGGTTCGGTCAGATCGGCTTTCGGATCATCACAGATCTCCTCCCACTGTGCGGCTGTCAACGGCTCCTTCTCCAGGCTAATCCAGTGGTTTTTGGCATTTGCCTGAAGTTTCTTTTTAGTACTGGAATAGGCGAGATACTGCATGATAACCGGGATATCTTCCCCGAAATATTGGCGGGCGGACAGGCCATAAATGGGGAGCTGACAGTCCAGACCGGCGGTAATCTCCTGCGCCAATTTATTGGAAGTTAAATTACTCTTTGATGATCCTTTATAATCGATAACCACGATTGCCTTCAGACAATCATTTTGGAAGATCAGATCCACCCGGTCGACTTTTCCCCGGACAGATATCATCCGATCGGGATCATCCGGATCGGCCAGGGAGACCGGGGGGACCTCAGTCTCTACTTTCCTCCCGAAGACAAATTCCACCAGGGCAGTGGCCCGGACCATTTTATTCTTCCCGTTAACAACAGAGGATTTTTTATACTCCGGAGGTATAAAGTTCAGGGAAACTATCCGCCGAACTGCGTGAATAATCCGCGCTCGCTCCACCGGGAGCTGCTCCTTGACCCCCAGCATCCAGTTATACTCTCCAGTTCGGTCCAGGACCGCCTCGGCCAGCTCGGTAAAGAACGCGAGATATCGCTTCCGATTCTCTCCCGTCTCTCCATCAATATATACCAGGGGGATCATCACTCCGTTCGCGTCGGACGACGGTCTCTCCCGCGTCAGCATCCATTCCTTCCCCTCCCTGATCGCCCATAGTTGACCGCGGAGAGAGGAATGTCTCTCTACTATCTCACGAATCGAATCCGGGAACTTTTGCTCATCATCCCCCCGGAGAAGGAGAAAACCGAGCTCCAGAATTCTATGGACCGCGGCACCATGGTCCCGGGCGCTCGGCTCCAATTCGTTAGCCTCCACCTCCCTTAGCTTCAGGATTCGCTCCAGAGAGAAAGCATAGGGGCAAGCCACCAGTTTCTCCAGTTCGGTGGTGGTGAACTCCCGGGGTGATTCCGGATCTGTGCTGGAGGTAATCACCTCTCCACCGATCGCGCCGCTATATCGCGCTTCTTCCAGAAGATAACGGATAATAGATCTCTCATCCTCTCTCTCCGCCTGCCGCTGGAAGAAGGCCGCGCGGAGCGACTCCACTTTAAGGCCATGGGCGGAACTTTCGGCACAAGTCTCCGGCTTGCCCTCTTTCATTCCGTCCGTCGCGGCCGGGGCCAGGACAATCGCGCGACGGCGTTCGGCGATGGTCACAGTCAAGGGAAGAGGAACTGTCCCGGCAAATGACTCCCCCGGAAGGGGGCTCCGTTCACCTGAATGGAGAAGTTTACTCCCCTGCCGTTCCCAGTGCTCCCTGATATAATCGACGCCGGATGACAGCCGATAACGGTCATAGGGATCCGGAGGGAGCTCGGGGAGTTCATCTTTGAAGGCCGGCCAGCCGGCCAGCCGCCAGAGAGTACTGAAGAAGACCGAGGGCGTAACCTCCCTCCCCTGCTCATCCCGGGCCGAGGCTGAAACCACAATCCTTTCCGTGGCGGCGGCCAGCGTGGTCAGAAAAAGAAGATTCTCCTGGCTGGACCTGACCCGAGATGTACTGAGTGAGGAGGGGGGCAGATTATCTCCCAGAAGCTTACGAAACTCCTCCAGTTCCCGGTCCGAAAAGATCGGACTCTCCAGGGGCAACCGGGGAAAAGAACCGGAGGTAAGATCGGCTATTATCACCACCTTAAACCTTAATCCCCCGATATCGTGAGGACTGAGGACCCAGACACCGGATTCATCAGGCGGACGGGGGAAGACATTAAGATCTTCCAAACTCCGGACCACCAGGGTGTAAATTTCGCTCCAGGAGGATTCTCGCTCGAGCATAAAATAATCCCGGAGCAGTTCCAGAGCGCTGAGAACCGCGGCATAAGCCCGGGCATTAAAGAGATAACTCCACCGCTCATCGGCGGAGACGGCGCTATCGTCAGCCAGGCGCCGCTGAATTGAAGGCAGGTGAAACTCCTCATTCAACCGCCGCAGAAGATCAACAATTCCATCCCGCAATCTTCCCGGAACCGCAAGGCCCTTCGCCCGACGCCAGGCACTCACCGCCGCCGCGATGAAGGCCGCCGGCCCGGAGCCACCGGGCGGCCTCTGCCGATAATACGCTTCCAACCGACTTTTCAGTTCTCTCTCCGAGCCGATCTCCGGTTCAATCCCGGAACGCCGGATATCATCGGCCAATCTCTCAGCATTACCGGGACCATCGACAATATCCGTCCAGTCCGGCCAGGGGCTCTCCAGGAGAGAACAGAAGGCCTCCCGGGAACCAGAGGAGGAGAGTTCCAGGAAATGGAGCATTACTTTGACAATCGGGGCGGATAATACCGGAAGTCCTCGGCGAAAATAAAAGGGGATGCCGAAGCGGGGGAAGACGGACCTGATCGGATCAGCATAGCGGCCGATATCCCGGGCCACGATACAGATCTCCTCCGGCCGGACCGGGTTGGGCCGGAGTCTTGTCTCCCAGACAATCCGTCGGGCCAGATCCTCCGCTTCACCGTATCTTCCGACCGAATTGGAGAAGGCGACATGAAACCTGGCATTCCCGGCTAGGGCGGGATCAAGCATAGCGTAACCTTCCCGAAGGCGGTCAAGGGCCTCCCGGGTCGACTGCTCAAAGTGTTCCTCCCGATCCCGGGGATCCTGATCTTCCTCTCCAAAGATCAGCCGGCCCGCTCCTGTAATCAGATCTCTTCCCCACCATTCCTGCTCGTGCTCCTCCAGGATATGGCTGATTGTTACCGGAACCGGGTCCGGATCCCCCTCCAGCGCCCGGACCACCCGCTCCGCAAAGGGCCCCACCCACCGGACCCCGGCCAGCTTCACCGACCGCGCCGGTCTTAAAAATGCCGGCCATGTCTCCCTGGCTCCATGGAGCAGCCGCAGGGTCGCCGCGTTAACCCGGGCCAGATCGGCCACACCGAACTTCTCACATACCTCCCGGTAAACCACATACAGAGCGGCCAGTTCGCGGTTCTTGGAAGAACCTTGCTCATCGGATAGGAGCTTTAAAAAATCATCAGCCCGGTCAGCCAGGGGGGAGATATACTCTATCAACTGTTCCAGGGTCTCCTCCACCCCCCTCCGGGAGAGGGCGCCCAGTACCGGGATGGGAACCGGCGGCGAAGCAACAAACCGCTCAGCCGCCTCAACCACCGCGATCCCGCCTTTCAGATCATCCATCCGTGAAAGCGGTCGCCCGTCGGAATCACGGAGAAAACCGGAAAGCTTGGCCGCCTCCTCGCATCCTCCCAGAAAGGCTGAAAGCGAGATATGACGGCGCCCGTCAAAGAAAGACGCCTTCTCCAATACCCGGCGCTGCAGCTGACGCAATGCCCGGGAGGTGGGATAGATTATCAGATCCGTTTTCATTCCGAAGTGTGGGCACTATATTGTATAGTATTTTCCTTTTTAGACAGTTTCTTCATCAAAGCCGGGACGAATGAAAGCGCGATCCGCGGGGAATTCGCTCTCGAGAGATTTGCGGAAACGATCCAGTAAAACCAGGATATTCAGTGTCTCATCCTGCTGCTCGGGGAATTCGTTATTCAGGGCACCCCAGGCCCCGATTGAGCGATCGATCGCGATCAGGGCGATCTTGGCCGAACCATCGGCGTCGCTTGTCATATCATCATCCGGCCATTCCTCCCGGTCTTCCGACCTTCCTGAGAGAACCCGGTGAATCTTGACGGAGATAAAATACTGATACCAACGGATAACATCCGTGATATCGTTCAACTTGACCAGCTCCTTCTCAGGATCCCTCCCGGGCAGTTCAAGGCGTAACGCGGAGATCATATCTTCTTTTATTTCCTTCCATAGTTCCCCCGCTCCTTCAAACCAATTATTAACCAGCTTATAATAATCCACCGCCGCTTTTGAGCAATGATGAGCATTGGCGACCTCACTCCTCTTCTCCGACCGGGCCATCGCCGCTTCCACTTCCTCACTCTCCATGGCGACTTCCAGATCAATCCCCTCTTTCTCGGCAAAATCCCGGACCATCTCCATCGCCAGGAAAGAATTCTCCCTGATCCCTTTTCAAAACTCCTCGTTCATTTCATCCGAACCGGGAGAATAACCAGACTCTCTCTTTTTCTCTTCCTCGGTCAGAAAAGTAAGACAACGTAAAATAAACGTGCACCGCTCACACCACCGGTCACAGTAATTATAGATCCCCGGTATCAGGTCCGGATTCTCCGCCATTTCAGTAAGTTTATCCTTGTCCATTAAATCTCCTTTGCCTGGGATGCCTACATCAGCTCATGAGAACACTATACAGGTGCAATGCTTGTAGCGCCATTTGAAATATTCAGCCGGTCTGTTATCTCAAGATGCTTTGATCAATTATGTTATTGCAAGGAATGATGAGCTAGACCTTACTCGAAAAGATCTTTTCAACTTTTTGTGTTCAAAAAACTAAATATTCACCACGTAGGCCACGAAGAAAAACAAAGAAAACTATATAATTTTCCCTCCTTTTCAAATTCCTTCGTGAACGCAGTCTACCCCGAAAAATTCGGGGTGTTCTTCGTGGTTAAAAAAGCTTTTCGAGCAAGTTCGAGCTAATAAGATCGCCAGTAACTTCTGATTTAGTGTACATATCTTGCTCGTACGAGCAAGATATGTACACTAATAATGGAGGTTCGCGGGAAAACTGAGATTAGGCGCGGGACGTTAGGATATTAATCCGCCAGATACTCAATCCTGGCATCAGCAATGCCTCTCTTGAGGAGATCCAGTTTACGGGCAGCCCGGTAAGAGAGGTCAACTTCTCTTCGGGGATGGGGTTGAAGAGGTCTCACCACCCGGCCATTCCGGTTCATTTTATAGGGGCCTCTATCGGTAATCTCAACAACGACACTCTCTTCATTAGCAAGATTGATAACACGAACCCTGCTCCCCATCGGCCGGGAACAATGGGCACCGGTAAAATCAAGCATATTATAAATCCGGCCCGAGGCGGTAGTTCGACCGTGAAATCGGCCTCCATACCATGACACCTGACTCTCATTGTCATCTTCAACCCGATATCTGGGCAGCAAGAGACTTACCGCGAAGGCTATCAAGATCAGAACCAAGAATGGGATTAGATAAGTTCTCTCGACAAATAATCTTTTCACGATAGGTAGAGCCATAGCTTTTGCCTCGGCGGGGTATCAGTCCACTAATTCGCACTAATTGTTTCGCCTTGGCTTGGCGGCTTTGCTGTCCACTAATTACACTAATTGTTTTGCCTTGGCTTGGCGGCTTTGCTGTCCACTAATTACACTAATTTACACTAATTGATCCCTCGGAGCGAAGCGGAGACATCGAACCTTTAGGTGAGATGCCTTGCCTCACCCTCTTTTGATAAACAGTGAATTTTACCCCGCGATGACTGCAGGTCATTTTGAGCTGCTCGCTAATCTTTGCTAATTTAAAAACTAAAAAAACCGAACGGTCATTGGATATTCAGCCAACCGGTGATTACTGATCACTACTTACTGATTACTTGCCCTTTCCTGATTACTATCCCCTCTAATCATCCTGCCCAAAAAGTTCTGTAATTGTTTCTTTGCAGCTATAGTAATTATTCCGACAGAATCCCGGACCTTCATCCCAGAGATATTGGTAATCGGTTTTCGTCGTCATCCAGAGGTTGGAAAAATATTTCTCGTAAGAGACGCTCGGAGATACGAAGATGATCAGGACCGCCAGGACAATAATATTAAATAGATAAATAACCGGGAAAGAAAAAATTCGCCCGGTTGCCCAGATGTCGGGCTGCCCCTGAATAAGAACATAGATTGTAAAAGTGAAGTGAAACGCCCAGGTAAATCCTAGCAAAATACTTAAGATAGTAAGCGTTATGGGAGGCAGTGGAATAATAATCGAGAGAAGAAGGTATATCGCGATTAAAATGGAGGTATAGAGGGGGAAGAAATACGGGGCCAGAAAGATAAGAAAATTTGTTTTACTGGCGCGCACTTCTCCCCCGCTCGCCGCCGCCTTGAAACCCTTTACCCGACCGCCGAAGAGCCAGACCCAGAGAACATGGGTCATCTCGTGGCCGAAGATATATGTCCGGATCGGCTGTTGAAATATTCCCAGCAAGAGGAGGTAACTGAATATTCCGATAAAAAACCAGACCTCAATCTTTAATACCGGAAATATCTCCGCCCCGAAGACCATAGTTGCCGCCACGCAGGCGGGAATCATCAGTAAACCAAGTAATATCTTACCTAATACAATAAAAATCATTTAGAAAATTTCACCTAGAACAACGAAGTAATTCACCACGAAGGTCACGAAGCACACGAAGAATAGTTGAGAAAACAATACTTAGCTCATTTTTCATAAACCTTCGTGATCTTCGTGTTCTTCGTGGTTATAATTAACTTTATCCTATGGGTTGCGTTTTCGAATAGGATCTACTGAATTGTAATCCGCAGATCAGTCCAGGGAGATCCCTTTGCGGACAAATGTTGGGATATCCAGATCTTCACCGTCGCTAAGCGTTGGATCGGTCTCCGCGAATACCCCACGGGTAAATTCATTAAAATCAATCATTGTCTGCTTGCGAGGTGGGGCCTGGGTCGTCAGGGTAACCGTCATATCGGGATTTGGGCCGCCCGCTTTCGTCTCCGGAATTCCAACGGCAATAATACGGATAATAATCTTCCCGCCCGGGCCTTGATTCCGGGTAATGGTATAGAGCAGATCGGCCTCTTCTCCTATCAATCCGGAGAAAAAACCGATCGCCTTCCCCACCCCGTGGAATGGAAGTTCAGCCGCGGAGTCAATCTGGACCAGGAACCCCTCTGCCGATCCTAATTCAGAGGCACTCAAGGATAACGCGGAGATAGCTCCTTTTATCGCTCCGGTGAGATCTTCCGGTCCATCGGCTTCGCATACTCCCATAACTGTCTCTCCGGAATTAGAGAGGAAGTTCTTCAGGGACGCGTAATCACCCCGGTGCGGTTTTGAGGAAGTGAGATAGGCAATTATACATTCCACTGATTCCTTCAGAATCCGGTCGCAATAATGAAATACCTCTTCGTGGAGAGTATCTTCTCCCACTCTCCCTACCAATCTATCCAGAGAAAAACAGGCCAGTCCTACCGCGGTCTCCTCAATCTTCTCCCGGGCATACTGAAAACAGAGATTTTTCTTTCTTCCTTCGAACTTAAAAGGACGGGAAATAAAGACCATGGTCAAGATATTAGCCCGGGCGGAGTAATCACAGAGCAAAGGTATTATACCGCTCCCAACTCCGCCGCCGATACCACCAACAATCAAGAGAACCTTGCAGTCGCTCAACTCCGCTTTGATTCTATCTTCACTCTCACGGAAAGCCTTTTGAGCATTCTCTATATCCCCGCCTGTCCCCAGACCTCTGGTTATATCTCCCCCGATTGCTATCTTGCTGGAAACCGGGGAACATACCAGTGACTGCATATCCGTATCCATGGCCACGGTTTTAACCTGCCGGGAATACTCCGGCTGAATCGAACCAACGATCCGGATCCCCCAATCCCCAACCCCCCAGAGAGCGATCTCCTGGCGTGACTCATCCATATCACCTATATTATTCATCTGAATTCCTTTGAAAAGAAGTGCCTTAAGTAGAGATAAGTGCCTAAAGTTGTTCGCCTTCACCTGGCTTTTCCAGATTTAGTCTCTTGGCCTGGCAAGCAACTGAAGTTAAAAGCGCCTAAAGTTGTTCGCCTTCACCAAGTTGTTTCCCTTCGCTTTTCCATGGTTCATAGATTTGAATTCTGAACAATCTATTTACGTTGAAATATTCCCGCAATTTTGGTGCATGCTTGCAAACTCTTATTTTTTCTGCCCCGAAGTATTTATCGGGGCAGAAAAAATAAGATTAGAAATACCGATCGATTATATTTTTTACTCCCCTCAACATCCCCCCGGACCGGGTAATCGCGGAGTGGTGGGAACTATCCATACTAAAGCCGTATTTTACCAATCCTACCGCGGTGGAATATATCGGGTTATCTATCACTTCACGCAAACCTGATATTCCGGTGGGTGTTCCTATCCGAACCGGCAGACCGGTTACCCGGGCGGCAAGAACATCAATTCCTTTCAGCAATGCCCCCCCACCGGTCAGAACTAAACCCGAACCTATCAGATTAAAGTGTCCTTCGGACTCCAAATCGTTACGGATCAACTGAAATATCTCCGTCATTCTGGCCTCTATAATCAGGCAGAGCTTCCGGTGGGTGCGGCCGGGAGCATGACGATAGAGCGCGCCGGGGATGGAAAGATCGGAATCATCTCTTGCCAGTTCGGAGAGAGCCTTCCCTTCTCTTTTCTTGAGTTCTTCCGCCTGGGGGATCAATAACTTCATCCCCAAGCTGATATCATTGGTAAGATGATCTCCCCCAATACTGAGGATTCTGGTATGATGAACAATCTCATCCCGGAAGAAGACATAGTCCGTAGTCCCGCCACCGATATCTACCAGTACCACACCGGCTTCCTGCTCCTCTTTTCTCACCACAGCCAGACTGGAAGCAAGTTGCTGCAAAACTATATCACCTACGTCAAGTCCCGCTTGTCGGATGCAATTCATTATATCCTGAAGCGCCGACACCCGGCCGGTTATCAGGTGAACCTGGGCCTCCAGCCTTATTCCCTGCTTCCCTTCCGGATTCAGGATCCCCCGATGGTTATCTACTGAAAATGCCTGGGGGATAGTGTGTATAATCTCCCGGTCACCAGGTAGCGCGACCGTCTGCGCGGCTTTCCCGGCACGGATCATATCCTTCTCCGTCACGCCTACAACCGCGTTGGCAATCAGAATAACGGCCCGACTGTTAAAACTCTCAATATGCCCCCCGGCAATCCCGGCATAGACAGAACTGATCTCAAACTCACAGATATTCTCCGCTTTATCGACGGCCGCTCTAATTGATTCAGCGGTCTGGTTAACATTGATTACCTCCCCCTTTCTCAGGCCATGAGAAGGATGGATACCGACGCCTAAAATACGGATATCCTTATTGTCAGCCTGTTCGGCAACTATCACACAAATCTTGGTCGTCCCCACATCAAGACCTGCTATTATCTTCCGCTTTTTCGTCATCTTATGCTTACAACTTATTCTACTAATCATCAAAAACCACCGGGACCCGGGCATATCGGAGATCAACTTCCCGGGCCCGGGAGATATCCATCCCTAATTTACTTAGTACTGTCTTCAATCTACTCAGTTGAACCCCATAGTCTCCCTGTTCAAGTGTAATCTCCATATCTCCATTGGCACGCATTTCAATCAAATCGGAAGAGAAGATCCGAATTTCATCAATCGTGACCAGGGATCCGATGTCCTTCTCTTCCAATTCACGGAGAAGGCTGAGGCAAGCATCTCTCTTGTCAACGGGGAAGATTGACAACCCTTTCACCCTGAGTCCCCTGATGACAGGTAGCTCCAATCCGGCAGATTTCTTACGGGGGCCTAAAACCATACCGTAATCATCGATTGTATAGAGAGTTCCAAATTGTACCCGGGCGCGTGGTTCCCTCTCCACTACATCGATCCTGATCGTATCCGGGAATAGCCGATGAACATACACATCCCGAAAATCAGTATTGAGCAGCAGTTGATCCCGGGCCAGATCGGGATTTAACGAAAATATATTCCCCCCGGTCTCAATATCGCTCAACTCAATTACTTCCTCAGAAGAATAGGCATGGTTGTTAGCAATTTTTATCTCCTTAATATTAAATTGTGAAGAATTATGACTATACCACCATATCCCTCCAACCAGAACTACTGAAAGGAGAAAGAGAGAGATTATTCCGCCAAACCTACCACGCACTTCATTCTTACTTGAAGAAGATGAAGATTCCTTCTTCTTCCTCCGCCTGGTAGACGCGGAAGCCTTCAATTTTGTCCTCGGCTGACTTAGTTTACTGCTCAATTTTAGCCATTTCATATATTATCTCCTTTTTTACCCCGTATTATAGCCAGATCAAGAAGTTTCAGGCATAAGTCCGGGAAATCAATCCCGACCGCCCGGGCGGCCTGAGGAAGAAGACTGGTGGCGGTAAAACCGGGGATTGAATTAACTTCCAGCAGATACAGTCCCCCGTCCTCTCCCAGAAGAATATCCGCCCGCGAATACGCATAACATCCCAGAGATCGGTGGGCGGTCAAACCTATCCTCTGCGCATCCCGATAGACATTCGCGGGTAGATCCGCCGGGACTATAAATTCCGATCGTCCTTTTACATACTTCGCTTCATAATCAAAGAAGGGATTATCCGGGATAATCTCAATAACCGGAAGTGCTTTATCCTCAAGAATGCTTATCGTCAGCTCACGACCCGGGATATATTTTTCTACTATTATCCTTTCATCATGTCTCCGGGCAATGGTGATCGCTGCCATAAATTCCCCTGGTTCCCGGACCAAGCTTAAGCCGATACTGGACCCCTCCCGGGCCGGCTTCACAACCACGGGTAGCGGGATGGGTGGGGTTGAGAGAATATCCCCCGGCTCGATAATTCTATACTCCGGGTTGATTAATCCAGCTGATTGAAAGACCTGATAAGAAAGGATCTTATCCATGGCCTGCCGGCTGGCTCTAACCCCCGATCCAGTATAAGGAATATTCAACCCTTCCAGAAATTCCTGAACCTGACCATCCTCTCCGAATCGGCCATGAAGCGCGATAAACGCCAGATCTATATCATGCTCGCGAATTCCTTCCCGGACCTCTTCGTGCTCGCCGATCTCAATAACCGTGACCCCCGACTCCCGAAGAGCCCGCGAGATTGCCCGACCGGATTTGAGAGAGATCTCTCTCTCCGCCGACGGCCCTCCCAGCAGAACTCCTACCGTACCATATTTTTTCGCTTCTATTTTCATCAATAAATAAGAAATGCCCAAGATATATATATGATCATATCTAAAACAGCGTCATAATTCACCACGAAGGTCACGAAGTACACGAAGAATAGTAAAAACAAATTAAGCTATAGCTCATATATAAAAAACCCTTCGTGACCTTCGTGGTTTTAATTGATTATCTCAATGTGATATATTTTTCGAGTAAGGTATCGCCAGTTCGCCGGCCAGATGACCGATATCACCGGCCCCCATAATTATCACGGCATCACCTTCCATTACTTCCGCCTCCAGATATGATCGGATAGAAGATTGCTCCATCAAGAGCGCATCCGGACGGTTCATCTCTCTTAACGTGTCGAGGATAAGAGCGGAACTCACTCCCGGCAGAGGCTGCTCAAACGCGGGATAGAGATCGGTAAGAATTATTCTATCCGCGGCCAGGAGGGACCCGGCCAGTTCACGAAAAAAGTGACGGGTCCGGCTGTATCGATGAGGCTGGAATACACACCACAATCTCGCGGGACCGGTGAGGCGGATGGCTTCAAGAGCGGCTGCCACTTCTGCCGGATGATGGGCGTAGTCTTCCACTATCATAACCGGAGTATCCAATTTTATCTCCAGTCTTCTGCGAACCCCCCTGAAACTGCGCAGAGTACGGGCAATATCCCGGAACGGCACTCCCAGTTTTAAGCAACAGGCAATTGCCCCCAGACAATTTGTTACGTTGCAGGTTCCGGGTCGTCCCAGGACGATCTCTCCTAATTCATTATCATATTCGAAGACTTTAAACCGGCTCCCGAGAGGCCCGAAGCTGACCCGGCCGGCCCGGATTTGAGCGGATGGAGACAAGCCATAAGTTATGACTTCCCCCGCTTCCCGGCTGATACGGCCCAGGTCAGGCGTACCGGATTCTATTATTAAACTTCCACCCTCCAGCAGACGGCCGACAAATCTCTGAAAAGTCTCAATCAGATCCTCCCAACCGGAATAGTAGTCTACATGATCCAGATCAAGCCCGGTTATCACCTCCACCACCGGGGAAAACCGGGCCAGCGAACCGTCACTCTCATCAGCCTCGGCCACCAGATACTCCCCCTCCCCCCATCCTTCATGATCTTCCAGTCCTATCACCTCTCCCCCCAGCGCGAGCGCCGGTGATCTCCCGCTTTCAATCAATATCCAGGCAATCATCGCGGAGGTGGATGTCTTCCCGTGGCTTCCCGCGACCGCGATCCCCTTCTTACATTTCATCAACTCCGCCAATAGTTCCGATCGGTGAAATATCTCAACGCTTCTCAGGCGAGCCGAGACCAACTCTGGATTAGTCGGACCAACCGCCGAAGAATAAACTACCAGATCGGCCCGGTCAACCTGTTCCTCTCTATGCCCTTGGAAAATATCAGCGCCTGATAATAATAGCCGTTCTGTAATCGCATTTTTGCGAAGATCCGACCCGGAAACCTCAAAACCAAGCGCCAGGATAATCCGGGCCAGAACACTCATCCCCGCCCCCCCTATCCCGATAAAGTGGACCCTCTTTACTTTCCGGTTGCTGAATATCTTATATTGGTTCTTTAGCATTTTATGTGGGTTCGAAACACGTATCCCATTATCCCGAGACTGATTATTGAACAACTCGGGATCCCGATGGATATCGGGAAACCAAAGCTAATTAAAACCACGAAGGACACGAAGTTCACGAAGGGTTTTTGAAACAATTAGATATATCTTGTTTTTCCTCTCTTATTCTTCGTGTACTTCGTGTTCTTCGTGGTAAATCAATTCGTTGTTTATCACTTCCTTAAATAACTCGATCATTCTCCCGGCTGCTCCCGGAACGTACAGACCCCGTGAAGCAGATGACATCCGCTTCAATTCATCCTGATCCTCCAGCAAGTGAAAGATACTATCACGGAGTCTAGTCTCGGATAGATCCGCCTGTTCATAGACCAGTGCCGCTCCAGCAGACGCAAAATACCGGGCATTTTCAAGCTGGTGGTCATCCATCGCCCAGGGGTATGGAATCATGATTGAGGGAAGCCCCCAATATGCAATTTCACTCAGGGTTGCTCCTCCCGCACGACCCACCACCAGATCGGCCAGGCTATACCCCCATCCGATACTATCCAGGCCGGGAAATACAGCGGCTTCAACTCCGGCAACCCGGTAAGCCTCCTTCATCCTCACCGCGTCATCGGCGCCCGAGCAATGTATAAATTGTAGGCTGTCTTCTCTTCCCTTTAAAAGAGTCAACAATTTCTCGATTAAGAGATTTACCGGACGGGCGCCCTGGCTGCCGCCCAAGATTAATATGGTAAACCTATCCGACTTAAGTCCCCAACCGGTCGCGGTACTTGGCGGAGCCGATTCCCGGGCCGACTGTCGAATCGGAAACCCGATTCCATCCCTGATTTTCTCGCCCCCGGCCGAGGAACGAAACGGAAAACTTCCAATTACCAGGATAGCGGATCGGGATAGAAATCGATTGGCTCTACCCAACACTCTATTCTGTTCATGGAGTACCACCGGGATATTTAACCTCCGGGCGGCAAGAACCGAAGGAACCGATACATATCCCCCCAACCCTACCACGAGCTCGGGGCGATCCAGCTTCAGTTCCCTGAGGCTCCGCCTGTACCCCCGGAAATTCCTGAAGATAGCCCGAGGAATCGTCCACCATCTTCGAGGAGAAATTACGGCAGTAGAGATACTAACTCCCCGGCTCCGCAGAAATACACCCCCCATCCCACCGGAGGATCGTCCCGCGGTTAGAAAAAGCGCGGGGGTATTATCCCCTTGAATCCGCAGTTCCTCCAGAATCGCGGCCGCCGGAGCGAGGTGTCCGCCGGTCCCCCCACCGGCAAAAGCCAGCTTCATACTAACTGAGCCTCTTCCATCTTTTTATCCTTATATCCCTGCTGGACCAGGCTGGAAAAATAACGACAGTTCGTGTAACTCTGCTGGCAGTACCGCAAAAGATAGGGAACTTCAATGGATTGCATTATACTTCTGACAAAACAGCTATTAAAATACGGGCAAATATCCTCATTCATTTGTATTCTCCCCGGCGAAACTATTATTTAGCCGCAAGAATGCGCAAAATCCGCAAAATATTTATTTCGCGGCATCGGCTCTCTGTCTACTGACAACTGTCAACTTTTCCCCCTACCTAGCCCCTTTTATGGCAGGACCATTACAGTCAGGACTATTAGCCTCCCCTCGGCCTTTAATTTTTTGCTGTTAATAATCCTACCTTTGTATTTTGCATTGAATATTGAACACTCATTCTTCAAAAATCTGCCGCCATCTGCCTGCCACTGTCACGTCCTGATTTTAAGTTGTCACTTTTTCTGATTGCACCACCCCGACCTCGGCCCCGTTTGCAGTCCACTAATTTTTACCCCGCGATGACTGCAAGTCATTTTGCGGGGACACGAATTTCCACCAATTGCTTCCCCCACCTCGCCCCCTTTTTTATGACAGGACCATTACAGACCCCGAATGAAATTCGGGGGGGACCAGGACTATTTGCCTCGCCTCGGCCTCTTTAATAAAAATTAAAACCTTTCCGTCCCTGATTATTCTGCCTTTTAATCATTCTAGTCCCCACCGAATTATATTCAGGGACTTAAATTCTATTGCTTTTTAATCGTCCTGACTGCAATCGTCCTGTCTTAAATGGCCGAAGTTGGAAGCTGTGCCCGCCGTAGCTTTAGCGAAGGCTGGTTCGACGCCTGCCCGCCGTAGCCTTGGCAAAGGCTGGTTCGAAGTTCAGATTTCCCTCTTAAGCCATTCCCTCCTCCTCCCTACTCTTCCCTTCTACTCCTTCCTCCTCCCTGCTCTTCCCATTCCCTATTCTCCATTCCCAATCCTCCAATTCTCCGCTCTCCCCCCCCTCTGATACCGGCACTCGCTATCGTGATGAGCGGCAATGTTTGCCAGAACCCCCACTGCCATTAAGCTGACAATAAGATTTGAACCGCCGTAACTGATAAATGGAAACGGCAATCCCTTGGTCGGGAGAATCCCGGAGGAGACACCCATATTCACCATAGCCTGCAAGGCCAGCATCGCTGTAATCCCCTGTGCCAGGAGACTGCCGAAGAGATCATCAGCGCGGCGGCTGATCGCGAATCCGACAATCACCAGTCCAATCACCAGAATAACCACCAGAGCTGTTCCGGCAAAACCAAGCTCTTCGCCCAGGATAGAGAAGATAAAATCCGTGGTGGCGGCGGGGAGGTAGAAGAGTTTCTGCCGACTCTCTCCCAACCCCAGACCCAGAGGTCCCCCAGAGCCAAGCGCGATCAACGATTGAATAATCTGAAATCCGGTACCCTTCGGGTCAGCCCAGGGATCGATAAATGCCAGAATTCTCCGCATCCGATATCCAACCCGGGCAACCAGCACCATCAGAACCGGCAGAACCGCGAGGGCCACGCATCCCAGATGAGTCAGGCGGGCTCCGCCCAGATAGAGCATCAACAGCCCGATAACTCCTATAGTCATGGCTGATCCCAGGTCCGGCTGGGCAATGGTCAGTACACAGAGCAGACCGATAACCGCCAGCGGGGGGAGAAAACCGGAGACAAAACCATTTATTGTCTTCTGGCGCCGGGATAGCAGATCGGCCAGATAGACAATCAGCAGATACTTCACTAATTCCGAGGGCTGAACCCCGACTCCACCCACGCTTAACCACCGCTGGGCACCGCCGCCGCGGCGCCCTATACCAGGTATAAAGACAGCTATCAGGAGGATTATCCCCAGTATAAGGAGGATCCGGCTTCTCCTCTGTAACCAGTGATAATCGATATGAAGAACTGCCAGGAATAGCCCCGCTCCCACCCCCATCCAGAGCAGCTGGCGTTTCAACAAATAATAGCTATCCCCATATCGATCCGCCCCGTACATAGTACTGCTCGAATAGATCATCAGAAAACCAATCCCTAACAGGGCGGCGACCAGCAGCATGAGGATGGTCTTTAAATAGTTTAGCGGCATATTCATATATTCAGAACATAACCCTCACTTCGTTCGGGCAACGTTCTCAAGTGCCTTAAGTGCCTAAAGTGCGCTTAAGTGCCTAAAGTTAAAAGATTCTTCTCGCCAAGCGAAGTATTATCAAGCACCCGGAATCTTTAGTTTCTGGCCGATTGAGAGGCTCCCGGCATCTTCTATCCCGTTGGCCTCCTGGATGGCGGTAACCGGAACTCCATAAATACGACTGATCGCCCAGAGCGTATCTCCTTTATCGATCACATGTACTATCTCCCCCTGCTCTTCCACCGGAACCCGAGGAACCTCCTTAACCGGCGGCTTTGACTCTTTTACCGCCGCAACTTCCTGCTTCTCGATAATGCCTTCTTCAATCATTATCTCCTTGGTATCAATTGATTCCGCTACTGATTCCTCGCCCGATTCCGGAACAGCTTCCGGTGAAGAGATCTCCACGTCCGGAGCCGGCTCCATCTCCTTATTCGGAGTAGTCTGGTATCCTCCGACAAAACTCCAGATTAATACTGTGACCAGCGATCCCCCGCAAAGATACAGCAATGACTTTGACTTCTTCATCCTATCTCCTCCTTTTAATATGATTCTCGGTTGATTCGAATTTGTGTTTTGTGATTTATTTCTTATTTGAGATTTGCTATTTGGAATCTCGCCATATCTATATATTAGTATTACTGGTCCTCTCCTTGGGATCGGTTAATCCCATAACAAGAGATTTAAATACATCTCCTCTCTCTCTGTAATTTTTAAACATATCAAAACTGGCGTACCCCGGGGAGAGCAGGACGATATCACCTGCTTCCGCTTCCCGGGACGCGACCGCCACCGCCTCTTTCATATCCGTGACCATCCGAAATGGGATCTCTCCTTCCACCAATCTCCTGAGTCCATCCCCACTCTCCCCCATCAGGAGCGCCAGTTTAATCGGACCGGGAAGGCTCTCTTTCAATGGAGCCGGATCCAATCCCTTATCACTCCCGCCCGCCAACCAGATAACCGGTCGGGAGAAGGAGTTCAGCGCTGCCGCGACCGCGGCGGGATTGGTAGCCTTGGAATCATTGTAATAGCTAACCCCCCCCGGAGAAGATACATACTCCAGCCGATGAGACAGACCCTCGAAAGATACCAGGGCTGATTTTATGGCCTCCGCCCCAATGTCCTGGTTAATCCCGACCGTGACCGCCGCCATGATATTCGCCAGATTATGCTCTCCTTTTAACGCAATCTCCTCAACCCGGCATATTATCTCCCCCCGCGGTCCCCGACCCGCCCGGAGGATTCCGTCTTCAATTACCACCCTTCCAGCTCTCCCCCCCCAGGTTGCCTTCTCCACACCTGGAAAAACCGCTGTCTCCAGCAGCCCCAGGAGGTGGGCAGGAACGGCAGCCAGGTCTCCCGGTCCCTGATTTTCAAATATCCGCAACTTGGCCGCGCGGTATTCATCCATTCCCGAATACCGATCCAGATGATCTGATGTCAGATTCAAGAGAATCGCGACTGACGGCCGAAACTTTTCGATTCTCTCCAGCTGAAACGAGCTCACTTCTACCACTACCCGTCTGTCTTTATCTCCGGCAAGAACAATCCGGGAGAGAGGGTGGCCGATATTGCCTCCTGTTACAGATGGAATTCCGCCTTGCCGGAATATCTCATGAATCAGACTAACTGTTGTTGTCTTGCCGTTGGTACCGGTAACGGCAATCAGGGGACGATTCAGCAATCGATACGCCATCTCCAATTCCCCCATAACCGGGATAGTTCTCTCCCGGGCCTCTCGAACCAATCGATGTGAAAGCGGAATACCCGGGCTTACTACCAGGAAGTCAACTTCTTCTCCAATCCGGCTGGCATCCCCGCCCAGTATAACCGCACCCCCGATTGAGCGAAGTCGCTCGGCACGGACCTTCAACTCTTCACCAGTCTCGTCATCAAGAACCGTAACCACCGCTCCCCGGCTCAAGAGCAGTTCCGCCGCCGCCGCCCCGCTTACCCCCAGCCCCATAACCGCAACCTTTCTGCCGGCTAACTCAATCATATGAATTTTGCACTTGCTGATTTAAAGTTGTCACTTTCTCTGGTTGCACCATCCCGACCTCGGCCCTTTTTTTGTCCACAGATATTACCTAAGTCGAGTCAAGAGCAATTATAAAAAAATATTATTTGACAAAATGTCTTTCTACAAAGCGATTTATAGATATTAATATCAGCATTTCT